>Ga0247840_10000361_pt1 | contig 95375 bp, 81 predicted proteins | sample LaCruzMarch2015__FD_192404 | JGI IMG/M metagenome (GOLD analysis project Ga0247840, IMG submission 192404) | Freshwater microbial communities from meromictic Lake La Cruz, Castile-La Mancha, Spain - LaCruzMarch2015_17m | ecosystem: Environmental > Aquatic > Freshwater > Lake | place: Spain... | reverse complement strand
AAGCCTGTCGCGATCATCGGTGCAGGCATCACCGGGCTGACTTCCGCCTTCTATCTCAAGAAATCCGGCATTCCTGTGACTGTCTTTGAGGCGGGGGCCCGCGTCGGAGGAGCAATCCGCTCTCTTCGGCAGGATGGTTATCTCGCGGAGTTCGGTCCGAACACGATTCTCGAGACGTCGCCGAAGATTACGCAACTCATCGTGGACGCGGGATTGGCATCCCGTCGTCTGGATCCCGCCCCGGGGTCGGAAGCCCGCTTTGTCGTTCGTTACAAGCGGCCGATTGAGATGCCCGGTTCTCCGCTCGGATTTCTAACCACGGACCTTTTTTCACTTCGTGCGAAGATGGCCGTGCTGAACGAACCGTTCGTGTCACCCCGACGCGATGGCGTGGAAGAAAGTATCGCCGGTTTTGTTGTGAGGCGACTTGGCCGGGAATTTCTCGACCATGCGATCGATGCGATGGTCGCCGGAGTCTATGCGGGAGATCCTGCCAAGTTGTCACTCCAGCAGGCGTTTCCCAAGTTGGAGGCACTCGAGAATAAATATGGATCGCTGATCAAGGGGCAGTTCCTCGGCGCCCGAGAGCGCCGGAAGCGCGGGGAGATAGCCAAGGATCGCGCGCCGAAGTTTTCTTTCGACGAGGGGCTACAAGTGCTGCCTGATACCCTGCGGGAACACCTCGGCGACGCGGTCCGACTCAATACTCCGATCACCGGAATCGCCAGGAGTGGAGATGGCTCGTCGCTGGACATCTGCTTGAAGGACGGAACCGTGCATCCCGGCTTCCAGGCCGTGGTCTATGCCGGAACGGCCTTTCAGCTCGCACAACTTCAGATCGAGCCGGCGGCCAGCCTTCTCTCGCAGTTCTCTGAAATCCGGCACCCTCCGGTGTCAAGCGTGGTGCTTGGTTTCCGCCGCGAAGACGTGTCGCACCCATGCCAGGGGTTCGGTGCGCTGATCCCCGGAGTTGAGGGGTTCAAAATTCTCGGCACGATTTTTTCCTCGTCGCTGTTTCCAAACCGCGCTCCTGCCGGATATGTCACTCTGACAAGTTACATCGGCGGCGAGCGCCAACCGGACCTAGCCGCCCTGCCGCCGGACGAACTGGTGGAACTGACGCTGCGGGATTTGGGTGTGCTTTTCGGTGTAAAGGGCCGTCCGACATTCCGCCACTGCGCGTATTACCCCAAGGCGATCCCTCAATACAATATCGGCTACGGACGCTACCGCGAGTCGATGAACAAAATCGAAACGGCTGTTCCGGGGTTGTTTTTCGCCGGGCACTACCGCGACGGCATCTCGCTCGGCGACTCGATCGTCTCGGGCTGCAATATTGCGGAACGGGTTGAAAAAGTTCTGGCTTCCGTCCAGTGTTCTCGCGCATGAGCAAACAGGGCGTTTTGTTGATCAATCTCGGTTCGCCGGATTCCACCTCCGTTTCCGATGTCCGGAAGTATCTCCGCGAATTTCTTATGGATCCCCGCGTGCTCGACACGCCATGGCCTGTTCGCTGGTGCGTGGTCAACCTTGCGATCCTGCCGAAGCGGCCGGTGGAATCAGCGGAAGCGTATAAGAAAGTCTGGACGAAGGAGGGATCTCCGCTGGTCGTGACCAGCCGGAATGTTCAGCGCGCGTTGGCGGCACGTGCAGGCGGCGATTTTGCTGTTGATCTGGCAATGCGCTACCAAAGCCCCGGGATCGAATCTGCGATCGCTCGTTTGCACGAGCAGGGGATTACCGATCTGCTGGTCTTCCCGTTGTTCCCTCATTTCGCGATGTCCAGCTTCGAGACGGCCGCCGTCCGCGCCAGGGAGGTCGCTTCCCGGCTTGCGCCCGGGATGAATCTGAAAGTCGTGGAGCCTTATTACAACGACCCCGACTACATCGCGGCGCTTGCAGTCAGCGCCTCGGACCTCCTCCGGACAGGATACGATCATCTGCTCTTCAGCTTCCACGGCCTTCCCGAGCGGCATATGCGCAAGGCCAACCCGGGGTATTGTTTGAAGGTCCCGAACTGCTGCTCAACCCCGGGTCCCGCACACCGCACCTGCTACCGGGCCCAGTGCTTCGCGACCGTCCGGGCATTCGTGGAGGCAGCCGGAGTGCCCGCGGATAAATATTCCGTCTCATTTCAATCGCGTCTTGGACGCGATCCCTGGCTCAAGCCCTACACGGATTTTGAGTTCGCCCGCCTCGCTAACAGCGGCATCAAAAAGCTGCTCGTGATCTGTCCGGCATTCGTATCCGACTGCCTCGAAACCCTGGAGGAGATCGCCATCCGCGGGCGCGAGATTTTCACGGAATCCGGCGGAAAGGAATTCGACCTGATTCCCTGCATGAACGAGCATCCCCGCTGGATCGAGGCATTGGAGAAAATGGTTCGAGCCAATCTCCCGGGCTGATTTCCGGACGCGCGATACCACTTCCCGGGGCTCCGTAACGCAGCGGATCGAAATCGTCACAACCTGCTTTCTGTCAGATGGAGATCCATGATAGCCTGCGCACCTTCGGAATCTTCTGGTGTAGTCAGGAAACAGGCCGGCGTGGCGAAATGGCAGACGCAAGGGACTTAAAATCCCTTATCCCGAAAGGGGTGTGCGGGTTCGAGTCCCGCCGCCGGCACACTCCTGGATAATTCTGCACCGGAGCAAGCCGTTGGGATTGCGCAAGGCGGACAGATGCATGCATAACAATTCCGGTTCATCATTCCTCTCAACACGATGTCATCGAAAACTCTGAAATCAGCCGCGATATTTAAAAACGCCCATTGGATCTGGCCGGACAACCACGGGTGGGACCTTCACAACTGCTATGCGTTGTTTCGAAAGGAAATCCGGTTGGACAAGGTTCCTGTGCGGGCGATGCTGGCGATCACAGCCGACCAGTCATATCAGTTGTATCTGAACGGAAGGTATGTCTGCCGGGGCCCGGCGAGGGGATTTCAGAAAAGCTGGCCGTATGACGAGGTGGATGTCTCCCGATATCTCCGCAAGGGCCGGAATGTTCTCGCGGTAAGGGCTCACAATCCGGGATTCAGCAATTTTCAATATGTGACGCAGGGCTGGGCGGGTTTGCTGGTTGCCGCAATGTGGGGGAAAGCGGAAATCGTATCAGACAAGAGCTGGAAGTGCCGCCGCCAGACCGGTCTTCGCCGCGATACGGTTCCAGTCAGCCTCCAACTGTTCTGTCAGGAACACATCGATCTTCGCGAGGAGTCGCCCGCCTGGATGGAGCCGGGATTCGATGATTCCAGCTGGACGTCGCCAGCTGTCGAGCACCCTTGGAATGGAATGCCCTGGTATGCGCTCGAGCCCAGGGGAATCCCCCTGTTGGAGGAAGTGGAGGTTGCTCCTGTCCGCTGCCTCGGAACTGCAGTGGGCCGGTGCAAGGCGGGTTATCTCGACACCCGGGACATCACCCGTGTCCGCCATGCGGAGGGGCTCGCACACCGGACTGGGAAAATTTCCGTTCGCCCACTGGTTGTGACGGCCAGTGGAAAAAAGCGGTTCCGCAGCTACCTGATCGACTTTGGCCGAACCGTTGTCGGAAGTGTCGGAATCGAGATCGCCGGAGCAAAAGGAGGCGAAATTGTCGACACACTGCACGTCGAGACGATCGATCCCGATACTCTGGAGCCGCACTTTATTCCGGACAGGCATTGCCGGATGGCATTCGGCCACCGCCTGATTTGCCGGGCCGGTGACCAGACGCATGTGTTCTATCAGACATTCGGTTTTCGATTCATGGTGCTCACTGTCCGCGACAGCGAAACGGAACTAAAGATCCGTCCGTTCCTGCGCACGACGCTTTACCCGCTCGAAAAGAATGGGGGATTCCGGAGTTCGGACGCCACCCTTCAGCGCATCTGGGAAACATGCGCCTGGACGCAGCGCGTATGCAGCCTGGATGCTTACGTCGACACTCCCTGGCGCGAGCAGGCCCAGTGGTGGGGAGATGCCCGCGTGCAGGCGAAAAACACCTTTTTCTACTCTGGTGACACCCGCCTGCTCCGGCGCGGAATCTCGCAGATCGCTGGTCAGACGCTCCAGAACGGCCTGACCTACGGACACGCGCCTACCATGGCGCACAGCTGCATTCTTCCGGACTTCACGCTGATCTGGTTTATCACAGTCTGGGATTACTACTGGCAGACAGGTTCTCTGGAGCCTTTCGAGACCCATCAGCGCACGATTGTCGAGGCGCTCAAATATTTCGAAGACAAGACGGATTCCAAGACGGGACTTGTCAACTATGACGAGCGCTACTGGCTGTTTTTGGATTGGACCGGGCTCCCCAAAGAAGGGAGCTCCACGATCTACAATCTGTGGCTCTTGATCGCGCTCGAGCGGATGGCGGAGATGTATGGCAAGGCGCGAATGCCGGCGGAAGCCCGTCCGCTCACGGCCTGGGCGGGACGCCTCCGCAAATCCCTCGCAAAGCTTGTTCGCAGCGACGGACTCCTCTGCGACGGGCTGACATCCTCAGGAAAACCCGTCAAGACGGCATCCATCCATGCCCAGACGCTGGCGATCCTCGCCGGATTCCAACCGCAGCATGACGCAGCGCGGGTTGAAAAAGTCCTTCTGCCGTTCATCCGCCAGCAGCACGTGCCGGAAATCTACCCGTCATGCTACTGGATCACCTACGTCTTTGAAGTGCTCACCGCGCGCGGCCACAGCGCCGAGGTTCTTGAGTTTATCCGGGACAAGTGGACTCCGATGTCGGAGCACGGAACGACATGGGAGGTCTTCAAGCCGCGCCTGGGCGATGAAAGTTTCTCCCACGCGTGGTCGGCCCACCCGCTTTATCACCTGATGCAGACCGTTGGCGGCATCCGACAGACCGCTCCCGCTTGGGACAAAATCCTCTTTCAGCCGACGTTCGAAGGAGACAGCGCTGAGACGATCGTTCCCACCCCTCACGGTCCGATTCGGAGCGCCTGGGAGCGAACAGACGCGGATATAACGGTCCGCCTCGATTTGCCAAAAGGCATCTCTGCAAAAGTCGTCCTGCCGGGACAACGTCATCAGACGGCAAAAAACCGGTCTTCGTGGCGGGTGACTCTGTGATGACTCCCCCTGCCAGCCGGATTACTTTTTCCAAAGCGTATAAGCAACCACTCCAACTGCGATCAGGGCAATAATCCCCAAAGCAATCAATCGCGCTTCCCGGTCCATGCGGGATTCGCCGACAGTCGAGCGGTCCTCACGACGCGGGCTCCATGGCAGAAGCCACAGCAGAAGGTCAACGATCAGATCAAACAGCCAGTGCATTTGAAGGGGCTCCGGGGTTGGCGCGCCTTTGGAGCGAACTGATTCGCATTCAGTTTTCAGTAATCTCGTTTCGATTTCCGGGGCAACAAGCCAGGAGAGAAGTGATCTGCTTTCTCTGAAAAAAATCGAGACCTACTTCGCGCCTTTCCATCCCAGCGAATCCAGAAAGTCCGCAGTTTTTTGCATGGATTCATTGAAGATTGGGATGCCTTTCATAGGCATGAGGTAACCATGGGCACCGCCCTCCTTGACTACAAACTCGCACCGGTTGCCGGCCTTTTTCATGGCCTCGACGAATGCCTGCGCTCCCTTGAACGGCGTGATTCGGTCCGCCGTTCCATGGAAGATGATCGTCGGCGGCAGGCCGGCCTTCACGCGGAGCACAGGCGAGATTTCCTGCCACCGGTCACCGCATTTCGCGTTTCCGTAACCCTCTGTCGAGGTGTCGATGACCGGAAAATAAAGGACGAGCGCATCCGGAACGCAGGAAACCCCGGTGTCCTCGCCCGCTTCGTCGATGCCGTCGAACAGCGCGGTGCCTGACGCCACATGGCCGCCGGCTGAACCGCCGCTCACCGCGATTTTCTTGGGGTCGATGCCTAACTCGGCCGCGTGCGAGCGGATGTAGCGGATGGCCGAGCGCCCGTCTTTCACGCAATCAAAAACGGTGTTGGTGCCGCCACCGTTCTTGTCGAGAAGGCGATATTCCACGCTGATGCCGACGTAGCCGCGCTTGGCGAAGTCCTGTGCAAAGCAGTCGAAGGATTTTGCCGATCCATGCACCCAGCCGCCGCCGTGGATTGTGACGAAGCAGGGTCTGTGATCCGTGGGCTTGTGTCCCGCAGGTTCGAAAATGTCGAGGATCAGTTTCTGGCCGCCTGCCGTCTTGTATTCGACAACCCGCGTGGGCGGGTCGACGCGGATGCGTTCGCGTCTTGCCGATGGTGTGGAGTCTTCTTCTGCCGTGGGGTCGATGGCGTCCGGAGCGGCCAGAATCGCCGTGGTCAGGCCGAGTGTCAAAATCAGGAGGAGACGGGCGTTTTTCATAATGTGCATTTTGAACAACGGGATAAAGTTGAAGTTCCGACAGTGATGCGGGAAGCAGCGCTTTGTCGAGGTTTCAACGTTGAATGTAATCCTTGGCCTTGAGGAGGAGGACCGGGATTTCCACGAGATGGCGGACTTTGTCGGCTGTGCTGCCGTGGATCAGGTCGGCGACGAGACGGTGTCCATGGGTGGCCATGGCGATGAGGTCGATTGCGTGTGATTTGGCGAATTTGACGATCTCAGTCGAGGGTTCTCCCATGGCAAGGATACTTTCTGCCTCGAACCCCTCTTTCCTGAGCTCCTCTGCAGTGCGTTCGAGATAGGCGCGGTCTTCCTGAATCTCTTCTCCCTCCGCCAGCTTGAGTTGCTCGAAATTCCTGGCCACCCAGCCGTCGGCAACGTGCAGGAGGAGGAACCTTGCTCCGGTCAACCTGGCTAACGGCTTGATGTGCTCAAGGATCGCCCGATCCGCCGGGCTGTTTTCCACAGGAATCAGGATGGTGTGATACATGGGATTATTCGATGGGGAGTCCGATGGTGTTGTAGAAGGCCCGGCGGACAGGTTCCGGCGCGAAGGAATCGAAAAGGAGTTTCACGTTGAGTGTAATGATGATGACGGTGGTCGTCCATCCCAGGATCGTGATCCAGAGCGGGTTGACGAACTCTCCCATCTTGGCCTTTTCGCAGGTGAAGCGCATGAGCGGCCAGACGGCAAACCCGAGCTGCATGCTTAAGACAACCTGGCTCGCCACGAGGAGGTCGGTCGTTTTGCTCTCGCCGAAATACCCGATGATGAAGACCGCCGGGATGATTGCGATTCCCCGCGTGATCAAGCGCCGCAGCCACGGGGTGATGCGGAAGTTCAGGAATCCCTCCATGACGATCTGGCCGGCGAGGGTGCCGGTGAGGGTGGAATTCTGCCCCGAGGCGAGCAGGGCGACCGCGAACAATGTGCTGGCCACGCCGACGCCGAGGGTCGGGCTCAGCAGCTTGTAGGCATCCTGAATCTCGGCCACGTCCTGGTGCCCGGACCAATGGAATGTGGCCGCGGCCAGGATCAAGATTGCGGCGTTGATGAAGAGCGCGAACATCAGGGCGGCGGAGGAATCGATCGTCGCGAATTTGATCGCCTCGCGGCGGCCTTCGGGCGTCCGCTCGAACATGCGCGTCTGTACGATCGAGGAATGGAGATACAGGTTGTGGGGCATGACGGTCGCGCCCAGAATACCGATGCTGACGTAGAGCATGCCGTGGTTCGTGAGGATCTCCGCGCTCGGGACGAACCCGAGCATCACCCCCGCGATGCTGGGTTTGGCGAACAGAAGCTCGGCTGCGAAACAGGCTCCGATCGTGAGGATCAGCGTGATCACGAGTGCCTCGACATAGCGGAACCCCTTGTTTTGGAGATAGAGAACCGCCAGAACGTCCAGGCAGGTGATGATGCATCCCCAGACGAGCGGGATTCCGAAGAGCAGTTGCAGCGCGATCGCCGAACCAACCACCTCGGCGAGGTCACAGGCTGCAATCGCCAGCTCGCACAGCACCCAGAGGAACCAAACCACCGGCTTCGGATAGTGGTCGCGGCAGGCCTGGGCGAGGTCCCGCCCGGTGGCCACTCCCAGCTTGACGCACAGATGCTGGAGAAGGATCGCCATCAGGTTGGAGATCAGGATGACGGAAAGAAGCGTGTAGCCAAACTGCGCGCCTCCAGCGAGATCTGTTGCCCAGTTGCCGGGATCCATGTAGCCGACCGCCACCAGAAATCCCGGACCGGCAAAGGCCAGCATCTTCCTCCAAAACGACGCTTTCCCCGGCACAAAGATCGTGCGGTGCACTTCGGGCAGACTGACCTCCGCCACCTGCCGCTTCCAGCCCTCCAACTCATCTGCTGTTTTCTGCATGTCCGACTTCATTGATTTTCGTGTGGTTTTCGCCCGTCCGGATGTAGCATATGCTACAATATGAGGCGCACGCTAAACCCCGTAGCGGAGAGTTGTCAATGGGGAATATTTGAGGGAGACTGGTCCCGATGATTTTGAAGAAACAAAAGTCTGCAGGTGCTGCGGTCCGCGTTGGCGGCGGTGGTCCGGAGACGGCCGCCTACCAGCAGCTGACGCGGCTGCAGCATGCCCAGGAGCGCGCGCAGGATTATGTGGAGGCGATTGCGGACCTGATCGCCCTGCGTGGCGAGGCGCGCGCGACCGATCTGGCCAAATCGCTCGGGGTCACGCATGTCACGGTGATCCGGACGGTGCAGAGGCTCCAGCGCGAGGGGCTGGTGAGCACCGAGCCCTACCGGTCGATTTTCCTGACCGATTCGGGCCGGCGGTTGGCCGGCAAGGCAAGGGCACGCCACGAGAAGGTGGTTGCATTTTTGGAAGCCCTGGGAGTCCCGGCATCCTCCGCGCGGGCGGATGCCGAGGGGATCGAGCACCACGTTGGTCCGGAGACGCTGGCAGCGATGGAGAAATTCCTGAACGGAAAAGACCGGCCCCGGAAACCTTCTACTTCAGGCTCCGGTGCTGGCAGCCGACCCATGCGGCGAAGAGCCCGATGATGATGTGCGAGCACAGGACCCAGACGCAGAGCGAGGCCGGGGAGAGGGCGGTCTGCACGACCATCTGGACGATATCGTAGTAGCGCTCGCCCTTGAGCGTCTGGAGGACTCCCGACCAGCTCCAGTAGGCGGCGATGAACGGCCGGACGATGCTGCCCAGGAAGTCCGGTAAAGCCAGAACGGCCCCTGAGAGCGGAAGCTGGAACCCGACGAGGTAAATCGAGACGAGCGACGCCTGCTCGGCAGAGCTCAAGAAACTGGATACGGCGAGGCAGATCGATGTCATTGCCGCGTTGACGAGAGTCAGGAAAACGAGCTGCGGGCCGAGTTCCCCCGGGAACCCGCAGACGTAATGCACGAAGAGGCCCATCCAGAGCGACTGGGCGAGCACGAGGAATCCGAGGAAGACCGCCTTTCCCGCGACGTAGCTGAACGGGCTCAGGCCGGAGAGCTTCTCTTTCTCGAAGATCAGGCGCTCAGCCGCGATCTCGCGACCGGAATTATTTGCTCCCATGAGGGTCAGCAGGACGACCTGAAACATGACGATGCCGGAGACGAGGCTGCCGACCTTGCTCGACTGGATCAGGAACTCCTTCGCCTCGACGAGTTGCTGCACGACATCGAGCCCGAGTCCCATGCTCAGGTTTTTGACCGCCGGCAATCCGTTCCATGCGAAGATCGCTACGAGGACCGGGAACCCGAAGATCAGGCCGAGCTGGAGGCCAAGCTGCGCCTTCGCGCGGAAAAAGATTTTGAGGCGGCGGGAGAGAAGGGTGAAGAACTGGCTGATCGGGCCCGGCACCGGAAGGGAGGAGGAGGGGATTTCCTGGCGGGAGGGGGATTCGATCGTTTCCTCTTCCTTCGCTGCCGCGCTGTCGAAGCTGACGGGATGGACCATGTCCAGGCCGCCTCGCGTTTCCAGGAAGGCATGGCGGTGCTTTTTCCAGGATTGAGCCCATTCCTTCGTGCTCCGCCGCTCCAACTGGGCATACAGATCCCGGGCATCATCCGTGCGGAAATAGTGGGTCAGGAACTGGGAGGGTCCGTGATACGCGACGACGCCCTCGTGAAGCACGAGCACGGAGTCGTAGAGTTCCAGATGCCGAAGGCTGTGGGTCACCGAGAGAACGACACGTCCCTCGGTCCGGCTGAGCCCGTGCAGGAGGCGGACAATCTCGTCCTCGGATTGAGGGTCGAGCCCGCTCGTGACCTCGTCGCAGAGGAGCATGGCCGGCTTGCTCACCAGTTCCATCGCGAGGGCGAGGCGGCGCTTTTGGCCTCCGGAGAGCACGCTCACGAGCTGGTTGCGGAGCTCGCCCATTCCGACTTCCTCCAAAATCCCCTCGACCGCTTCCTCGAGCGCAGATGCGTGCATCCCCCGGACGCGGAGCCGCATGGCATAGCCGACGCATTCGCGAACGGTCAATTCCTCATGGGCGATGCTGAACTGGGGGGCGTATCCGATCTCAGACGGGGAGAAGTCCTCTTCCGAGACGTTTCTGCCATTCCAAAAAATTGTTCCTTCCTCGTCTCCCGGGGCGATGCCGGTGATCACCTTGAGGAGGGTGCTTTTCCCGCACCCCGAGGATCCTATGATCGCGCCGAAATGCCCTCTGGGAAAGGACGCGTTGACATCCGAGAGCAATGGGCGGACATCATCCCCGCTGCCGATAAACAATGTGACATCTTTTAGCTCAAGCACTCGTGGCAGCATGCAAACCCCTGGTGCGGTTGACAACGCAAATCGCACCCGTGGCCCCGGTCGGACGGGAATGGTGGTTGATGTGGCGGCGGGTTCCTGCGAACCTCGACCAACACAACCATGAGCAAACCGCGTTTGAGTTTCTGGGCGATCTGGAACATGAGTTTCGGTTTTTTCGGGATCCAGTTCGGCTGGGGGCTGCAGATGGCGAACATGTCGTCGATCTACCAGATGCTCGGCGCGGAGGAGTCGCAGCTTCCGCTCCTCTGGCTGGCGGCCCCGGTGACCGGGCTCGTGATGCAGCCGGTCATTGGCTATCTCAGCGACCGGACATGGTGCGGGCTCGGACGCCGCCGCCCGTATTTTCTGGTCGGCGCGATTCTGGCATCGACTGCCCTTGCCCTGATGCCGAATTCCTCCACGCTGTGGATGGCAGCCGGTCTGCTGTGGATGCTCGACGCCTCCGTCAACATCAGCATGGAGCCGTTCCGGGCATTCGTGGCGGACATGCTTCCCGAGGAGCAGCGGAAGCAGGGGTTCGCCGTGCAGAGCCTCTTCATCGGCTTCGGCGCGATTCTTGCCTCGGCGATGCCATATATCCTCACGGAAAAATTCGGTGTGCCCGGCACGGCTCCGGCCGGTCAGGTGCCCGACGCGGTGCACTATTCCTTTTATTTCGGGGCGTTCGTCTTCGTGACCGCGGTGGTCTGGACGATTGTAACGACACGCGAATACCCGCCGGAGGACATGGAGGCATTCCGGAGGATGAAAGAAGAACACAAGGGGGTGGGGGGATTCTTCCGGGAATTTTTTCACGGATTGAAGACGATGCCCGTGACGATGCGGGAACTAGCTCTCGTCCAATTTTTCACGTGGGTCGGAATGTTTTCGATGTGGATCTATTTTTCCCCCGCAATCGCGAGGCATGTCTTCGGTGCGGTGAAGGGGACGGCGGAATATCCGGCGCTTGTCGCGGAGGCCGGCCAGTGGACAGGGGTTTGCTTTTCCGCCTACAACACGGTCTGCTTTGTTTTCTCATTCGTTCTGCTTGCGCTCACGAAGAAATATTCCGCCAAGGCGATCCATGTGGCCTGCCTGCTGCTGGGCGGGCTCGGCCTGGTGTCCATCGCGCTGATTTCCAGCAAGGAGATGCTGCTGGTCTCGATGCTCGGAGTCGGAATCGCGTGGGCGTCGATCGTTTCGATGCCTTATGCGATGCTCGCGAACTCACTGCCCGCAGAGAAGATGGGCTTTTACATGGGGGTCTTCAACTTCTTCATCGTGCTGCCGCAGATTACAGTGGCCCTCGGCCTGGGAGAGGTACTTGCGCACGTCCCCGACCTGGATTCGCTTTACATCGTGGTCGGCGGAGGAGTGTGCGTGATTTTGGCGGCCGGCTTCACCCTCTTCGTAAAATCATCCGAGCACACGGCCGCATGAGCCTGCCGGTTACTCCCGCTGGCAGTCTGGAGATGTTGAGGCCTTCCCTCGAAAACGCGATTCCAATTTCCCTTGGTCAGGTAGGGAGTGAGTGGTCCGGCTTCTCCGGCGGAACAGTTCGCATCGTCTGGTGTCCGGAGGCACTGTTGGTGAGGGCCGACCTGCTGGACGGGGATGTTTTCACCCGTGCGACCGGGGATTCGCAGTATTTCTGGGAACTGGGTGATGTTTTTGAGATTTTTCTGGAAGCCGAAGGGGCGGGTTATTACACCGAGATGCATGTCGCGCCAGGAAACCATCGCATGCACATGCGGATCCGTCCGGAGGATTACCTGGCGATGAAGGCCGGTAGCCTGACGCCCGCCGATCTGATGGTGCGCCCGCCGGAGTTTGAGAGCCGTTGTGAATTGGTTCCAGATGGGTGGTCGGTGGAGGCGGTCATTCCTTCCGGGGCGGTCCAGCCCGGCGCGAGGATCTCGCGTGATTCCATTTGGCGGGCTTCTTTCTCCCGGTATGATGCCGGATCGGACGGTCGGGATCCGGTGCTTTCCTCGACATCCTTTCACCGAAAAAAAATCAATTTTCATGCACGCGAGGATTGGAGGATTTTATGCTTTTGAGCGACGACCAGTTTGAACTTCTGAAGGGGGATCTGGATTACATTCTGGCCCGCACGAAATGTAATTCGATCCAGCTGACGAAGGGGCAGGTTGCGAATGCCATCGAGAGGGACCCGGATGTTTTGCTCGACCTCGTTGAGGCGATGCCGGCTTCGGAGGCGCGGTGGCTGAGCGTGCCGTGCGACGTCCTGTTCTCCCTCATCCAGCGCCGGGCCCGCGGGTCCGCGGGCGGTGGAAGCGCGCAGGACTCGGGGGCTCTGCTGATCGCCGTTTGAGGGGATTGAGGTCCGTTTGGTGTTGCCCGAGGGCAGGCAGGCGCATTAGGGTGAGTTCTACCATAACAGCGTGCTGACAAGCATGTCGGCCATGTGAACTGGATCCCCGGATACCTAAACTATGAATCCAACCATTCTCGTCACCGGCGGCGCCGGATTTATCGGAGCGAACTTTGTCATCGACTGGATCCGTGAAGCCGGGACGCCGCTCGTCAATCTGGATAAACTTTCCTATGCCGGAAATCTTGAGAGCCTCGCATCCCTCTCGGGCGATGCACGCCACATTTTTGTGCAGGGTGACATCGCGGATGCCGCTTTGGTGGGGAGGCTTTTGGAGGATCATCGGCCGCGGGCAGTTGTGAACTTCGCAGCCGAGTCCCATGTGGACCGCTCGATTCACGGGCCGAGGGACTTCATCCAGACGAATATCGTCGGCACGTTCGAGCTGCTTGAGTCGGTCCGCGGGTATTGGAACGCCCTGCCCGCTGACGAGAAGGGAGGATTCCGTTTTCTCCATGTCTCGACCGACGAGGTTTACGGATCGCTGAAGAAGTCCGATCCCGCGTTTTCGGAGACGAACCGCTACGAGCCGAACAGCCCGTACTCCGCCTCCAAGGCCGCGAGCGACCACCTGGTGCGCGCCTACCATCACACCTACGGCCTCCCCGTGGTCACCACGAACTGCTCGAACAACTACGGTCCGCTGCAATTTCCTGAAAAGCTGATCCCCCTGATGATCGTGAACGCGCTCGCCGGAAAACCGCTTCCCATTTATGGCGACGGTCAGCAGATCCGCGACTGGCTCTATGTCGGCGATCATTGCAGCGCGATCCGCCGGGTGCTAGAAGCCGGCGCCGTCGGCGAGACCTACAACATCGGAGGTTGGAACGAAAAACCGAACATCGAGATCGTTCATACGATCTGCGATCTGCTTGACGGGATCCGCGCGAAGTCCGGCGGTTCCTATCGCGACCAGATCACGACCGTGACCGACCGACCGGGCCATGACCGGCGGTATGCGATCGATGCCCGGAAAATCGAACAGGAACTCGGATGGCGTCCGGCGGAGACCTTTGACACCGGCATCCGCAAGACGGTCCAATGGTATCTCGATAACCAGCCGTGGATCGCAAACGTCCAGTCCGGAGCTTATCGCGAGTGGGTTGAAAAAAATTACGGGAAGCGCTCCGCATGAAAATTCTCCTGCTCGGCAAGAACGGCCAGGTGGGATGGGAACTCCAACGCAGTCTCGCGCCGCTCGGCGAGGTCGTCGCGCTGGGACGCTCCGAAGGAGGGCTTTGCGGGGACCTTTCCAATACGGAAGGAGTGGCGGAAACCGTTCGAAGCGTGCGGCCTGATGTGATCGTCAACGCTGCCGCGCATACCGCCGTGGACAAGGCGGAGTCGGAACCCGAGCTTGCCGAGACGATCAATGCGACCACTCCGAGAGCGATTGCACGCGAGGCCGCTGCGATCGGGGCACTCCTTGTCCATTACTCCACCGATTATGTTTTCGACGGAAGCGGTGACCGGCCCTGGCGCGAGGACGACCAAACCGGACCGCTGAATGTCTACGGGCGGACGAAGCTTGCCGGCGAGGAGGCGATCCGGCAGTCCGGTTGCCGGCATTGGATTTTCCGCACGAGCTGGGTCTACGCTTCACGCGGGAAAAACTTTGCGAAGACGATTCTCAAGTTCGCCCGGGAGCGGGAGGTTTTGACCGTGGTGGCCGACCAGATCGGCGCGCCGACCGGGGCCGATCTCCTCGCCGATGTGACCTCGCTTGCCATCAGGACCCGGGATGCACAGCCTTCCGGAGTCTTTCATCTTGCCGCTGGAGGAGAGACGTCATGGCATGGATACGCGGAATTTCTTTGTGATGTGGCCCGGCGTGCCGGTGTCGAGTTGCGGGTCCGTGAGATCCAGCCGGTGCCCGGCAGTTCGTTTCCGACGCCCGCACCGCGGCCGATGAACTCGCGATTCAATACCTTGAAGCTCCGCAGTTCGTTCGGGCTTGTGCTTCCGGATTGGAGGCAGGGCGTCGAGCGGATGCTTACGGAAATCCTTGCGCCGGCCGTGTGACTGGAGATTTTTGCTGCCCAGTCGATCCCGGTATGACGAGGGTTCTGATTGCTTTTGATAAATTCAAAAATTCGCTGAGTGCGGGGGAGGCTTGTGCCGTAGCGGCGGAGGCGCTGGGCCGCCGGCATCCGGGTTGGGAGCTGGATATCTGTCCATTGGCCGATGGGGGAGAGGGGTTTGGCAAGATCCTGACGGAAAGGGCCGGAGGTGAGTGGTGTGAAGTGGTTGTCACAGGTCCCCGTGGTGAGACCGTGCGTGTCGGATACGGTCTGGTTCGCGCAGGCGCGATTGCGGCATCCGTGCGGGAACTGATGCAGGTTTCTCTCGCTCCAGACGACATTCTCGGAGTCATCGAAATGGCGCTCGCGAGCGGGTTGGCCCAGTTGCCGATGTCCCGGCGCGATCCCTGGCTTGCCGAATCCACCGGCACGGGCGAACTGATCGCTGCCGCAGCGGTCACGGGAGCGAAGGCGATCCTGCTTGGGATCGGGGGGAGCGCGACAAACGATCTCGGCTTGTGTGCGCTTTCTGCACTCGGTCTTGAGGCTCTGGATCGTGCGGGGGAAGTGGTGGATCCTCCAACTCCCGCGCGCTGGAAGGAAATTGTTTCCTTCCGGGGTTCGGTGGTGCTTCCCGCTTTGTTTTTTGCCTGTGACGTGACCAACCCCCTGCTCGGACCAGAAGGCTGCACTTCCGTTTATGGGCCGCAAAAAGGACTGCGTCCGGAGGAGATCGGAGCCATGGAGAAGGAGGTTGGTCGGATTGCCGGACTGCTCTGTGAGCATTTCGGAAAGCCTCGCGACCTTGCGGCGACACCTGGCGCGGGTGCTGCCGGAGGAATCGGATTTGGATTTCTTTGCGCGGCCGATGCCCGGTTTCTCTCCGGAGCCGATCTGGTATCCGGGTGGCTCGATCTCGCAGCCCGGATCGAACGGGCGGATATCGTAATTACCGGAGAGGGACGCTTCGACGCGAGTTCGCTTTACGGAAAGGGGCCCGGAGAGCTTGCACTGCGGGCCTCAAAGAGGGGGAAAAAGGTTTTCATTTTTCCCGGATCCGCAGAGGAGGGACTCGCCGCTTCAGAGGGCGTCGAGATATGTCCCATCACCCCCTCCGGCATGGCGCTGGAGGAGGCGCATTTGCGCGCCGGGGAACTTCTTGCCGCAGCGGTTTCCCAAATCTGAGGGGTTGATTTCAGGCCGACTGGGCGAGACGGGCTGCGCTTGTTTTCGGGGACTTCATGCGGAGCATGTAGAGAAAGTTGCCAAGGAAACCGAGAGTTCCAACAATCAGGAACAGAGTCCCCAGAGCGCGCATCTTCTCAATGCCCAGCCAGGCACCGGGAACGATCATGAGCACTCCCACCGCGTAGTTGAAGAATGCGGCCAGAAGGATCTGTGCCGATAGGCGGACATCGAGTGGAGCATCTGCGCCGGATTCGTCTCCGCGCTGCAGGGAGAGGGTCTGAAATATCAGGGCCACGATCGCGGGGACGCAGGCGCCGAGCATCATGGTGAGCAGGCAGGCTGCTTCCAGTTGGATGGGTGCATCTTTCGTGATCGAGCGGTTCCAGACCGCAAATCCGAACATGACCACGCCGACGGGAATCATCCACAGCCCAGTGTAGAGGATTTTGCTGTCCCATTCGAGCGAGTCATTCTCCCGGCTTTGGAGGATCGAAGTGAAGCGGGCGATGTAAACCAGGACCCCAACGAAGTAGACCACTGCGCAAAGGAGGACGAACGGGGCCGGACCGAAAGCGAGCGCTGCGAACAGCCATGCTGCCCCGGAATTTACAAATGCCAGCGCAAACCAGGGGGTATTTGTGCGCCCCATCGTGCTGCCGAGTCTCATAGCCGTGATGCGCAGCGCGAGCCCGAACATCGCGTTCAGCACCACACCAGTGATGCACAACGCCAGGGTGGCGGGGCTCCAGGAGGTATCGGAGAAGAACCCGATCAGCGGGTTTTTGGCGAACGGGATCCCGACGACCAGCATGAGGCCGAGCCACAGCATGGACGTAGCTACGAATGCCGCCGCGGCATCGGGGCGGTCCTCGCGTTTGAACGAGCCCGCGATGTTGACGATGAAGACCACGGCTCCGCAGGCGAGGAACGACTGGCCCATCATGCCAAGCTGCCAGTCGGGCGAGAAGGCGATCGGGAGAAGGAGCAGCAGGCCGATGAGATGGAAGACCAGGTGCAGCATAACGAACTGCGTGTTGTAGAGCGTCACTCCGAAGATGAGCGGGACCGCCCGGTAGACGAGTCCGAAGACTCCGGACAGGGCGAAACCGTATACGGAGACGTAGATCCAAGCGATGCTCTCCGGTCCGATCTTCGGATCCATGAGCAGGGAGGGATTCCAGGCGAGCCAGACTGCCGAGAGGCAGAGGAAGACAAGCGAGGCGATCAGAAATGCCAGCGGGCCTTTGGGGGCATCCGCCGCGACGTTCGGGTTGGTGTTTTCCATGGTTTTATTCAGGTTGGTTTGATTGTTGACGAAATCCGAGTAGAACGATGCCGATCGAGGTGAGCGAGCTGAGTGGCATGATGACCGCCGCGATGAGGGGGTTCATCAGGCCGGCGAGCGAGGCCGCGACAGCGGACGCGTTGTAGGTGATGGCAAAAGCAAAGACCGCCCGGGTGGTGAAGTCGTGGCGGGCCGCAGAGCGGAAGAGGTTGGTGAGTCCGCCGAGCCCGTTGCCCGGCATGTAGAAATCCGCCTTGTGTTCGAGAAGGCCGGTGTCCACCGACGGGGTGCCCCGGCAGAGTGCGGCGTCAAAGGCGAGGCTGTCATTCGCGCCGTCCCCGATCATCAGGGAATTTCCCGGCCAGCGGGATTTGACAAGCTCCGCCTTGCCTTCCGGCGTCAGGTTGCCGAAGGCGTGGGTTTTCTGAAGCCCGAGTCCATCCGCCATGAGTGCCACGCGCCCGGCATCGTCTCCGCTGAGCAAATAGACTTGCCGGCCGCTGGCTTGCAGCGAGGCGACCTCCTCGGCGGCTCCCGGGCGCACTTCTTCGCGGAATGTGAAGGCCGCGATTTCTCTGCTGTCCAAGGTGAGCGTGGTGGCACCGGCGGAGCGTCCGCCCGACCATGAGGAACGTCCGAGCCTCCATGTGCCTGCCGTCGTGATCCACTCCAGCCCGAAGCCGGTGACCTCAACGACATTTCCCGATCCGGCTGCCGGTTCGATTCCTGCCGGGAGGAGCGCTTCTCTGAGGCAGGCGGCGACCGGGTGGAGGCTGGATTGCACAAGCCGCAGCAGGACGGACTGTTCGGTCGCCGGGAGAGCAGTGAGGATTTCCGGATTTGCCAGGGCGAGGGTTTCGAGCGTGATTGTGCCGGTCTTGTCGAAGAGGATGTTCGAGACGCGCCGGAGCCGGGCCCAAAGTGATCCTTCCCGGATGTAGATGCCGGCTTTCTGGAGACGTGCCGCCGCGATGTCATCGAGGAGGGGGAGGGCGACCCCGATCGCGCACGGGCAGGAGACAACGAGGACCGAGACGAGAACCTGGGCCGCCTGGATCCAGTCGCCACCCAAAATTCCCCACGCGACAAAGCCTGTGGTGGCTGTGACCAGGACGACAGCCAGGTAGGTGGAGATGAGCCTTTGCAGCGAGGCATTTCTCCATGTCATGCCCGATTCGACCTTCATGAGGCCGGCGAGTTGCGAGGATTCCCAAGGCTCGAGGGATTCCATCTCCGAGTCGTGGTCGGAAAGGTTGCGGGCGCCTGCCGGGACGATGCCGCCGCGGAGAAACTCGCGGGGAGCAGGCTCGCCCGTGATCCAGTTCAGGGCGAAGACCGTGCGCTCATTGAGCAGCCGCGAGCGGACAGGAAGCAGGTTTCCCCGGCCAATGGAAAACCGATCTCCGGCAACCAGGGCCTCGGCGGAAACCTCTTTGTCTTCCCTGCGCACTTTTCCCGGAGTGAGCTTCATGGCTAGGAGCCGGCGGCGGTTGTTTTCCACCGCGCGCTCCTGTAACCACCTTCCGAGGAGCATCAGGAAGGTGAAGATCGAGACAAAATCAAAGTAGGTGAACGAATGGACCCGGTTCACCCAGGCGATGCAGGAGCCGGTGTATGCCGCGATCAGGCCGAGCGAGATCGGAAGGTCGATGTGCAGCATGCCGGATTTCAATGCCGTGAACGCCCTCCGGAAAAAATAGCCGCCACCGATCACGATGCTGGCCGTCGCCAGGCCGAGCGAGATCACATCGAAGAGGTAGGCAAGGCGGTCGCCGGGATTGAGGCCGATATAGCGAGGAAGGGCGAAGAGCATCGCGTTCATCGCCAGTGCGCCGCAAAGGCCGAGCTTGCGGGCCAGCGGACGAGTCGAGGAGGTCGCCGGTGCATCGGCCGGGCCGAGTAGATAACCGAATTTTCTGACGTCCTCCGCATAGGCGGCGAGGTTGCATTTTTCCTTCGCCCACTCCAGACGGAGGGTGCCCGTGGAGGAGTTCACCCGGCAGGAGATCGCGCCCGGGTGTTCGAGGAAGACCCTTTCCAGCAGCCACACGCAGCCGGCGCAGGAGATGCCCTGGATATCGAGCGTTGCGGAGGCTGTCGCGCCCGGAGCCACCTCGGCTATTCGGAGGAGTTCCTCCAGCCAGGCGAGATCGCGTCCGTGAAAAACAAAATTTCCGGCGGGGGATTTTGTTTCCCCGTAGTTGTAGAACTCCTCGAAGCCCCTCTTGTGGAGGAGGTGATAGACGAACTGGCATCCCGCGCAGCAGAACTCCTGGCGCTGCGGACCCGGCCGGAAAGGTGTGCCGCAGTGCGAGCAGATGGCTGTGGCAATGGCGCTCATTGGCACAGGAGCGAAGGGTCGGCGGTTCCCCTGTAGACGAGCAGCACGATGCTGATGACTGCGAGGGAGCGACGGACGATGTCCAATGTGGAGGGCGACCAGCGCGAGCCCACCCGGAAATACTGGCTTTGCAGCGCAAGCATCAACGGGACAGTGCCGGCGGCGAAGGCCAGAAGTACAACCGCCCCGGAGAAAGCCGAGCCGGTGAGAGCGGCTGCAGCGACGATGAGATAGAGAGGTCCGCAGGGGATGAAGGGGGTCAGAGAGCCGAGCAGTGCGGCCCGGAGGTAAACCCCGCCCGAACTGCCGAGGCACCCGGCCATCCACTTTCCGGCTGGCGGAAACCGCATCCGCTTGTCGAGGCCTGTGGCCACAAGAACGAAGAAAACCACAAAGGCCCACGTGAGCCAGCGGGTGGTGCCGCCGAGGAGCACGTCCGAGACCACCCGGCCGATGAGGCCTGCAAGCAGGCCGACCACGGAGTAGGAGATCATGCGGAATCCGTGATAGGCGGCCGCCGCCCCGAGGCTCCCGCTTCCGTTTTTCCTGACGCAGGCCGCACAGGCGAGGGGGCCGCACATTCCGGCGCAGTGGAGGCTTGTGACAAGGCCTGCAACCAGCGCGGCAAGAGGTCCGATCCCGGCGATCATGGAGCCTGCCTCCTTTTCAGGACCGAGGATTCCTCCTCGGCGGTGAGGTGACCGCCCGGCACTCCGCTGCTCAACTTGATGGTGACCACCCAGCCGGCGATCAGAAGCACGAATGCCAGCACGACAAGGAGCCAGGGGCGCGAGCCAAGGAATGTGACGAGTGCGTTCATTCGCGGAAGGGTCCGAGGAACGGGATGGAGCGCGCTGCCTCAACCGTTCCATCCTCACCTTTGATGAAAACTTCCACCTCAAACTGGCCTTTGAAATCGGCATCCGGAAGCGAAAGAATGAGGGGCTCCTGGATTTCCTCGCCTCCCTCAAGGCGGAGGCTCTTGTTGTTTCCGCCGGCGACCTCGAGGCCCTTCATATCCGAGTGGACACTCACGGTGTAGGTTTGAGGGGTGGCCCGCTTGTTCGCGATGCGCAGCAGGAAATTATTGCGGACGGTTGACTCGTCACGGAAGTACGGTGCGCCTTGCATCCGGAGCGCCGAGAGGATCACGGGCTTCACCTGACGGGTTGAGATCAGGAACACGCCGGCTCCCAGCACCATGAGAAAAAGATATAGAAAAAGCCTGGGGCGAAGGAATTTTGTGGCCTTTCCCGCCAAGGCGTTCATCGAGTCGTGGCGGACCAGCCCCGGCTTTTTTCCGAGGCGAACCATGATCTCGTCGCAAGCATCCACGCAGGCCGCGCAGGAAATGCACTCCAGCTGGAGGCCCTGTCGGATGTCGATGCCAGTCGGGCAGACCTGAACGCAGCGCCGGCAGTCCACGCAGTCGCCGGTTGTGGTTCCGGCCTTTCCGCGCGGCTCGCCCCGGCGCTCGTCGTAGCCGACGACGATCGAGTTGTCGTCGATCAGTGCCGACTGGAGCCGTCCATAGGGGCAGAGCACAATGCAGAACTGTTCACGGAACCATGCGAAGTTGAAGTAGAGGATGCCGGTGAGGGCGAAGACAAATAGGAAAACGCTCCAATTCTCGAGCGGCGACCGGTGGGTCATCGAATACAGGGCCGGCAACGAAACGAAATACGAGACGAAGATATGCGCGATCAGGGCGGAGAGCACGATGTAGATCCCGTGCTTGAGGGTCCGGCGGAATAGCTTTCCCGCGGAGAGGGGAGCGCTTTGCAGCCTGCGCCGAGCCGTGGCGTCACCGTCGATCAGGCGCTCGACTCTTTTGAAGACGTGATCGAGAAAGACGGTTTCCGGGCATGCCCATCCGCACCAGACCCGGCCGAAAATCGCGGTGACAAGGAACAGGGAAAACCCGAGGCCCGTGATGAGAAAGAACAGGAGCCAGAGGTCCTGGAACATCAGGGTGATTCCGAAGAGGTGAAGCTTCTGGTGCATCACATCCAGAAAGACCGCAGGCTCTCCGTTGATCCGGATGAACGGCAGCAGCACGTAGACCGCGATGAGCAGAACCGCCGAGACCCGTCGCAGCAGGGTGAACCGCCCCCGCACATCGGCCGCCTGCACAAAATAACGGGAACCATCCTCGTTGATGGTCGTCACCGAATCGATCGAGGGAGCCTTGGGCGTCATGGAAGTCGGAAGGCAGAGGTCGGAAGTCGGAAGGACCGGGGGGCGCATGCTCTGTGCTGCGGATACTCCTCAGGCTGCCTTGCATCGAAGAGGAGCGCGCATGAGCAGGGTTCACATGCTGGGGGATTCTCAATCCGGCTTCCCCCCTCCAACTTCCGACTTCGTTTCATTGTGCTGGTTTTTCGATGGTTGGGTTTTTGCTGATGACGAAGGCGACCACTTCCGCGATGCGGGCGGGACCCAGCACGGGCCCCCACGTCGGCATCCCCTTGGCAGCGACGCCAGCGGTGACAGTGGTGTAGATATTCGTCGGCAGGCCGCCATGGATCCATGTGGCATCGGTCAGGTTCTGGCCGATGCCGCCCTTGAGATCGGGGCCGTGGCAGGCCACGCAGTTCGTCTTGTAGATTTTTTCCCCGGAGGCGACGACGGCTGGCTCGCGGCTCATGTTGTAGAGCTGGAGGTCGGTGGGAGCCGCGCCGCTGTTCAGGGCATTTTTTTGCATCTGGACAAGCTGTTCATCGACCTGCGCGAAGCCCGGCAGCATGTGCTCGGTCCAGTGGTAGTAGGCCCAGTAGCCCGCGGCGAAAATGATCGCGCCGTAGAGCGTGAAGAGCCACCAGTTCGGCAGCTTCTTGTCGTATTCCTGGATCCCATCGTAAGAGTGGTGACGAAGCTCACCGTCCTCATTGTGTTCGCGGTTCGTGTTCATGACCTTTTTTCCTCCTCAAGTGGCAGTTCTGCGAGATGGCGGACCTTTTCGTTCGAGCACCGGAGGGCACCGACGACGACGGTGAGAAAGACGCAGAAGCTCACGGCGAATGCGATGACCGTGACCAGCGCGCTCCAGTTGGCAAATTCGACTTGGTGAAACATATCAGTTGGCGCTGGCTTGTTTCGGGGCGGTGGGAGCCGCGGGATCGGTTGCTGGCGGAGGCGCATCGTATTTGCCGAGCTGCTGGAGGTAGGCGATGACGGCGATGATCTCTTTGTCCGGGGCGATCTTGATTCCGTTTTTTGCGAGGTCCCCGGTGATCCCCTGTGCCTGCTCGATGCAGGCCTGGCGGATGGCGTCCGGCGAGCGGGGCGGGTAGGGGACGCCGTATCCGGTGAGGACGCGGATCTTCGAGCTCAGGGCCGGGATGTCGGTGACCTGCTTGTAGAGCCACGGGTAGTTCGGCATCACGCTGCCGATCGAGGTCGAGCGCGGGTCCATCATGTGCTGGAAATGCCAGATGTTCGGATATTTGCCTCCGACCCTCTGGATGTCGGGCCCGGTCCGTTTCGAGCCCCATTGATACGGAAAATCGTAAATCGATTCCGTGAGGCGGCCGCTTTTTCCGTATCGGAGAACATCGCCGACGAGGCCGCGGATCATCTGGCTGTGGCAGTTGTAGCAGCCTTCGCGGATGTAGATGTCGCGTCCTGCGAGTTCGAGCGGGGTGTAGACCTTTTGCAGCGGCGCATCCGCGCCGGGGTTCTGCTTGACGAAGACGGTCGGGAGGATCTGGATCATCCCGCCCGCCACGACGGCCAGCAATGTCAGCACCGTGAACGGCAGCCAGCTTTCCAGAAGTTTCTCATACCAGTCGTTCCACTTCTTTCCGGAGAGCCCGAGGTGGATCATGGCGACCAGAGCCGTCTCCACGAGGAGGACCAGCGATACGGCGCTCACCATGCCCTGTGCGAATCCCCAACCGCAGGAGAAGAGGACCAACAGGAACGAGTAGACGACAGGAGGATTCAGGAATCCCGCGATGAGGGACATTCCTTCTTTTGCTGGAACATCCGGCACCTGGATTTCGACGGTTGCCGTGGCCGGCTTGCCCGAACGGATCGTGCGGAACAGGTTGTAGGCCATCAGGATCATCCCCAGAAGGAAGAGCGCCCCGCCGAGGATCCGGGCGTGAAGCATCGGCCGGACCGAGTTGACAACCTCGAGGAAGTTCGGATAGGCGAGCGTGCCATCGGGTGTCACGGCATTGAGCATGAGGCCCTGTGTGATGCCCGAGACCCACATCGAGGCGATGTAGAGCAGGATGCCAACCATGCCGATCCAGAAGTGGATGTCGGCGAGCTTGGTCGAATAGAGCTTGGTGTTCCAGAGCCTCGGGGTGAGCCAGTAGAACATGCCGGCCGCCATGAAGCTGTTCCAGCCGAGCGTGCCGCTGTGGACGTGTCCGATCGTCCAGTCGGTGTAGTGGGACACGGCGTTGACCGAGCGGATCGCCATGAGCGGCCCCTCGAACGTCGACATGCCGTAGAAGGTGACGCCCGCCGCAAGGAACTTGAGAACCGGGTCGGTGCGCAGCTTGTTCCATGCCCCGCGCAGCGTCAGCAGGCCGTTGAGCATGCCGCCCCAGGAGGGAGCCCAGAGCATGAGGCTGAAAATCATTCCGAGCGTCTGCAACCACTCGGGAAGCGCCGTGTTGAGGAGGTGGTGCGGGCCGGCCCAAATATAGATGAAGACCAGCGACCAGAAGTGGACGACTGAGAGCCGATAGCTGTAGATCGGCCGCTCGGCCGCCTTGGGCATGTAATAATACATGATGCCCAGCACCGGGGTCGTGAGGAAAAATGCCACGGCATTGTGCCCATACCACCACTGGACGAGCGCGTCCTGCACGCCGCCGAAGATCGGATACGAGTGGAGCAGGCTCGTTGGAATCTGAAGGTGGTTTGTGATGTAGAGCATCGCCACCGTGATGATCGTCGCGATGTAGAACCAGATCGCCACATACAGCGACTTCTCGTTCCGGACCGCCAGCGTCCAGAAGAAGTTGATGGCAAAGACAACCCAGATGAGAACCACTGCGATGTTGATCGGCCAGATGAGTTCCGCGTATTCCTTGCCGCGCGTGAACCCGAGGGGGAGGGTGATTGCCGCCCCGACAATAATCAGCTGCCATCCCCAGAAATGCAGCTGGGATAGAAAATCCGACGCAAGGCGTGCGCGCACGAGGCGCTGGGTGGAATGGTAGATGCCGGCAAAAATCATGTTCCCCACAAACGCGAAGATGGCGGCGTTTGTATGCAGTGGGCGCAACCGGCCGAACGTCAGCCAGGACGTGTCGAAGTTCAGGACATGGAAGGCGAGTTGGGAGGCGATCAGCACCCCGACCAGCATGGCAACGATTCCCCAGAATACCGATGCGATCAGAAACTGACGCACGACCCCGTCGTTATACTCAATGGTTTTTGTCTTCATGGATGATCTTTGGGTTGTTCCTCGCCGCCGGTTTTCGGCGGATTTTCTTTTTGAAAAGGAAGCAGGCTGTCGCGCAACGGGTCTCCGCCCGAAAAATCGTGGTGGTAGATGAACCCTGCCACGAAGAACAAGACGAGCATCACACTCACAAAAATCGTGAGATACAAAACGCTCATCTGGCAGGAGGAGGGACCATTTATTTGACCTACATCTAGGGAATCACTGCGCCCCCGTCTCCGCATGGATTTGGGATATATGCGCAGAATATTGGAAATTCGAGGTGTTTTGGTATTGAGATCGGGTCCCTGGAAATTAGAGTGAGCGGGAACTATGACGCCCCCGTCGCACAGCCAGCTTCCTCATAACGATTTATTCCGTCGGTTTCGGACGTCGTTTGAGAAGCTCACCGGGCTTCCGCTCGATATCCTGTCTCCGGGGGAGTTTCATATTTCCGATAGGGCACCGGATTTTTGCCGGATCATGGGGTTGGCTGCACAATCGTGCGAGGCATGCCACGATGCGCACGCCGGTCTTCAAGCGGGAGGCGGGACAGCGGAGTGCTTTGCGGGGATGACCTCGTCTTCAATCCCCGTGAAGTCACGGGGGAAGACGCTTGCGCTCCTGCATACAGGGCACGTTTTTGTGGGCAAGGGAGCGAAGAGGAAATGGACAAACCTGGCGCGGTTCATCGAGCGCAACGGGCTGGATCCAGGAGCCTGCGAGCGTGCGTTCCAGTCCGTGGGATCCACAGACCCCGGGCAGTATGAGGCCGCTGTCCGGCTGCTGGAGATTTTTGCCGCCCAACTTTCCGAGTCGCTTCCCGCGCGGCGCTTAGGCGAGGGGTATCCAGCCGTCGAGCAGGCGCTGCGGATGATCGGTGCCGATCTGGAGCAGGATTGGACGCTTTCCAGCGTGGCGAAAGCAGTGAAGATGAACCCGAGCTACTTCAGCGATGTCTTCCGGAAGTCCACGGGGGAGACATTCACCGGATGCCTTGGGCGCTTGCGCATCGAGCGCGCTTGCCGGCTTCTGGAATCGACGAGGCTCGGAATTGGAGAGGTCGCATTCGCTTCGGGTTTCCGCTCGATCTCCCAGTTCAACCGGGTGTTCAAGAAGACGACGGGAACAGTCCCCGGAGAATTCCGGGCAACCCGGCGCGTTGCGGCCTTGCTGGACAAGGATCCGGGAAGCCCGGGCTTGAGGGCAGGCGCTCGCTAAAATTCATTTTTTTTTGATGAGAATTTCCACTTGCCACCGGCTGAAGCCTCGGTAGATTCCGCGCTTCCCTGAATATCCCCCTATGTCTTCTGCATACCTTGTTTCAAACGGTTTGTTTCTTTCGCTCGTCTGCGCGGTTCTCGGCCTGTTCTACGCCGCCTACCTGATCCGCTGGATTCTTGCTTCGCCAGCAGGCAACGACCGGATGCGTGAAATTGCGGCCGCCGTGCAACAGGGTGCCAAGGCGTATCTGAACCGCCAGATCATGAGCATCGGCGCCATCGCAGTCATTATCTTTGCCCTTGTCTGGGCGGGTCGCGGTATGGAGTCGGCGGTGGGATTTTTGGTTGGGGCGGTTTGCTCGCTCGCGGCCGGCTACATCGGCATGACCATCGCCGTGCGTGCCAACGTCCGCACTGCCCAGGCGGCGACCGTGTCACCGCATGCGGCGCTGCGGGTGGCATTTAACGGGGGAGCCGTCACCGGCTTGCTGGTGGTGGGGCTTGCGATGCTATCCATCGGTCTCATGTTTGTCGGGGTCCGGCATTTCTCCATGTCCCCCGATCCTGTGCGCGCGGCCCTCGACGCCTTGGTTGGAACCGCCCTCGGGAGTTCCCTGATCTCGGTATTTGCCAGGCTGGGCGGAGGGATTTACACGAAGGCGGCTGATGTCGGTGCCGACCTCGTGGGGAAAATTGAGAGCAAACTCGACGAGGACGATCCGAGGAACCCGGCGACGATTGCGGACAATGTGGGCGACAATGTGGGCGACTGTGCCGGCATGGCGGCCGACGTTTTTGAAACCTATGCGGTCTCCCTTATCGGGGCGATCCTGATCGGGTCGCTGACCGTGACCGGGGATACCTCTGCGGCTGCGCTCGTCTATCCGTTTCTTCTCGGCGGCGTATCGGTGATCAGCGCTGTCATCGGAATTTTTTTCGTCAATGTCGCCCGGATTTCCCCAACGCGAGCCCTGCAGGGAGGGGTTCTGGTGAGCGCGTTGCTGTCCGCATTCGCCTTCTGGCCGCTAACGCACGCTTTGTTCCCGGCCGGTGTGACCATTGCCGGCAAAGGCGTCTGCACGCCTGACAACGTCTTTTTCGCCTCGATCATCGGACTTGTGATGACCTACGTGGTGCTGCTGATTACGAACTATTACACCTCCACGGATCACAACCCTGTGAGGATGATAGCCAAAGCCTCGGAGACCGGGCACGCGACCAACATCATCGCAGGGCTGGCGACCGGTTTGCATGCCACCGCCCTACCGGTGGCATTCATCGGCATCGCAATCCTCCTCTCCTACCATTTTGCCGGCCTCTACGGAATCGCCGTGGCTGTGATGTCAATGCTCTCTATGTCCGGAATCATCATCGCCCTCGATGCGTTCGGCCCGATCACCGACAACTCGGGCGGCATTGCTGTCATGTCCGGGATGGATAAGGAGGTGCGCAAGACGACTGACGATCTGGATGCGATCGGGAATACGATGAAGGCCGTCACGAAGGGTTACGCGATCGCCTCCGCTGGACTCGCCGCGCTTGTCCTCTTCGGTAGCTATGTCGAGGAACTCAAGGTCGCCTACGAGCGACTTGGCGCCCACTTCAACCTCGCATTCGACCTTCAGGATCCGAATGTCATCATCGGCCTCTTCATCGGAGGGTGTCTGCCGTTCATCTTCTCCGCCTTCAGCATGGATGCTGTCGGCAAGGCGGCAGGAGCGGTGGTGAAGGAGGTTCGCCGGCAGCTTGTGGCGAAGCCTGGCATTCTGGAGGGCCGGGATACCCCGGATTACGGGACGTGCGTGGATATCGTGACGAAGGCGGCTCTGCGCGAGATGATCATCCCGGCCATTCTGCCGGTGGCCGTTGTGATCGCGGTCGCCTGGTTCCCGTTCTTCGGGCCCAAAGTGCTCGGGGGCGTTCTGGTCGGAACGATTGTGACCGGCCTTTTCATGGGCATTGCGATGACTTCCAGCGGAGGAGCCTGGGATAACGCGAAGAAGTTCATCGAGCTCGGCAACCACGGCGGCAAAGGCTCGCCAGCCCATGATGCCAGCGTGACAGGCGACACTGTGGGAGATCCCTACAAGGACACGGCTGGACCGGCGGTGAACCCGATGATCAAGGTGGTCAACATCGTGGCAATCCTCATCATCCCGATCTTCATCAAAGTCTGGGTCAAGGGGTAGGTTTCTCTCCCTCGTCCCGATGGCGATGGATTGCCGCAGGCATTTTCGGCACCCTGCCTGCAGGCGTGGCGAAATCTCCGCAATTCTCCCCTTGACCAATTCCCCTCAAATCCGACGATACAAACATGGAGTTCTCTGACAGGTCGCTTTTTCTCAATCGCGAGTTGAGTTGGCTGGAATTCAACCAGCGGGTCCTTGACCAGGCACTGGATCCCGCCAATCCGATTCTCGAGCGCCTCAAGTTTCTCTGCATCGTCAGCTCGAATCTCGACGAGTTTTTCGAGGTCCGGGTGGCGGGCCTCAAGCAGCAGCGCCAGACACAGACGACCGAAACCGGACCCGACGGACTTTCCGCCAGTGAGATGCTCGCGATGATCAGCGACCGCACCCGTCGGATGGTGGAGGATCAATATCGTTGCTGGCGGGAGGAAATCGCTCCCGAGCTGGACAAGCAAAGGATCCGCTTCCACACCTATCCGGATGTCCCCGCCGACGAGAAGGCGCATTTCGCGGCCTTTTTCGAAAAAACCGTCTATCCGGTTCTGACGCCGATCGCGGTGGATCCGTCGCATCCGTTTCCTCAGCTCCTGAACAAGAGCCTGAATGTGATCGTCGAGTTGGAGGGGGACGGACTGCAGACCGACATTGCCGTCGTTCAGGCACCACGGATCCTTCCGCGTGTCGTTCCATTTTCCAAGCCCCACCACGGGGACGATTATGTTTTTCTGGGCAATATTATCCAGGAGCATGTGGCCTCGCTTTTCAAGGGAGTCCACGTCAAGGGAGCGCATCTCTTCCGGGTGACCCGCAACAGCAATCTCTACTTCGACGAGGAGGAGGCGCAGAACCTTCTTCACGCGATCGAGGAGGAACTCCGCCGGGTCAAGCGCGGTGCGGCGGTCCGTCTCGAGGTCCAGGACGACTGTCCGCCGGAGGTCGTTGGCCGGTTGCTCGAAATCTTCAATCTCGAGGAGGAGGATGTCTTCCGGATCCACGGGCCTCTCAACTTCTCCCGACTCATGCCGCTTGCGATGCAGATCGACCGCCCGGAGCTCCGCTACAAGCGGTTTTCTCCCTGCACGGTCATCTCACTCGACACCGAGAGCGACATCTTTTTCCACATTCGCAAGGGCGACATACTCCTGCACCATCCCTACGACAATTTTCAGACGGTTGTGGATTTTCTCGCGCAGGCCGCCGAGGACCCGCATGTGCTGGCCATCAAGCAGACGCTCTACCGGACAAGTTCCGACTCGCCGATCGTTCAGGCGCTGATCGATGCGGCAAAGAACGGCAAGCAGGTCACCGCTGTGATCGAACTCAAGGCGCGGTTCGACGAGGCGGCGAACATCAAATGGGCGCGCATGATGCGCGAAGCCGGCGTGGATGTCATTTACGGCATGACCGGGCTCAAGACCCACGCCAAGGCGATGCTCATCATCCGCAGCGAGGGCGATGGGATCCGCCGATACGCCCATCTGGGAACCGGGAATTACCATCCCTCGACCGCAAAAATTTACACCGATCTGAGTCTGCTCACCTGCCGTGAGGACATCACCGACGATCTCGCGGAGACATTCAACTGCCTGACGGGTGTTTCCAAATTTCCCGGCATGAAGGGACTTCTCGTGGCGCCCTGGTCGCTGCTGCCCTCGTTCCTGAAAATGATCGAGGAGGAGATCGTCCACGCCAAGGAAGGACGCCCGTGCGGGATCTATGCGAAGGTGAATTCGCTTGTGGAGGAGTCCATTATTGAGGCTCTCTACCGGGCTTCCGCCGCAGGAGTGCCCATACGACTCCTTGTCCGCGGCATGTGTGCCGTCAAGGTCGGTGTTCCGGGGGTCAGTGAGAACATCGAGGTGCGCAGCATTGTCGGACGCTTTCTCGAACACAGCCGGATCTTCCGGTTCGAGAATGGCGGGAACCAGAAAATCTTCCTCGGCAGCGCGGATTGGATGCCGAGAAATCTCTTCCGCCGTGTCGAAACGGTCTTTCCGGTCGTCCAGCAGAAGATGGTCGAGCATGTGGAGGAAATCCTCGAGTGGTTCTGGAAGGATAATGTGAAATCCCAGGTGATGCAGCCGGATGGAACTTACTCCCGGCTTCCGCTGGCGGCTGGGGAGGTTCCTTTCGACGCGCAGGCAGAATTCCTGGCCGATGCCCAGCGCCGCCGCCAGCGTCACGCGATCGAGAAACCGGCATGAGCCTTCCGGATCCGAAATCCCCCGAGCCGGAAGCGATCGACGCGGCGTTTGAGGTTTCCCTCCGTCCGCCGCTTTTCGAGGAATTTTCGGGGCAGGAAAAAACCGTGGCCCGACTGCGCCTGATGGTGGAAGCCGCAAGGCAGCGGGGAGACACGCTCCAGCACATCCTCCTGAGCGGGCCGCCGGGCTTGGGCAAAACGACGCTCGCCTACATCATCGGAAACGCGATGGGCTCGGAAGTCCGCACCACCAGCGGGCCAATGATTGAAAAGGCGGGAGATCTCGCCGGCCTGCTTACAAATATCGAGCGCGGGGGGATTTTATTTATCGACGAAATCCACCGTCTCCAGCCTGCGATCGAGGAATACCTTTATCCCGCGATGGAGGACTTCAAACTCGACATCGTGATCGACCAGGGCCCGAGCGCCAGAAGCGTCCGCCTGAATCTCGCCCACTTCACGCTCATCGGCGCAACAACCCGCGCGGGGATGATCAGTGAGCCGCTGCGATCCCGCTTCGGGATGAACTGCCGGCTCGACTACTATCCGGCGGAACAACTTGCCTCGATTGTCTCCCGCAGTGCCGGACTCATCGGCTCAGAGATCGACGAGGACGCATCGCAAGAAATCGCCCGCCGCTCGCGCGGAACCCCACGCATCGCCAACAACCTCCTCCGCTGGGTCCGCGACTTCGCCCAGGTCCGCGCTGATGGAAAAATGTCCGCCGAGATCGCTGCCAGTGCACTCACCATGCTGGAGATCGATGAGGAGGGATTCGATGAGATGGACAAGCGGATTCTGGAGTCCCTCATCGGGCTCTTCGACGGCGGGCCGGTTGGTGTCAACAGCCTCGCCGTGGCGATCGGTGAGGAGCCGGGAACGATCGAGGAGGTCCACGAGCCCTACCTGATCATGCAGGGATTTCTGAAGCGCACCCCGCAAGGCCGCGTCGCCATGCCCAAAGCCTACCGCAAGCTCGGTCTCACCGAGCCGAAGAAGACCGCCCAGCAGGACCTGCTTTGATCCCGGTCCGCGGGACGCACGACTTGGTGAGCCATTCGGAAAACTCCTGAGCTCCGATGGCACCTGCCGCGAGCGCAAGGGTTTGGAGGACGGCTTCCTCTTCGGGGGCTTCGAGTTGGTGCCCATTGATTCCAAGAAATGTATAGGCGGTCATGAATCCCGCCCGCTTGTTTCCATCTAGAAACGGGTGGTTTTTCACGATGCCTTCTGCATAGGCGGCTGCAAGGTCATACAGACTCGGATCACCGTAGTGAAACAAGTGCAGCGGACGGTTGAGGGCCGAGTCGAGCAGACCTTCGTCCCGAAGGCCGTCCAATCCCCCGAATCGCGCAAGCAATTCGCCCTGAATGGCGAGGACGGCTGTGCGCGTGAGCCAGAACGGCTCGCTCACTTTGCAAGTTCGCGGAGAGCGTTCCGGTAGCGATTCATCCCATCTTCTGCAACCCGCATTGTTTCATCAAATCCCGGCTGCTCGGGATGGATCGTGAGCGAACATTTCGGTGCCTCGGTCAAATAAAGCGTGGCCCCCTCTTCGACCCGGAGGGTTTGAAGGGCTTCTTTGGGCAGAACGATCCCGAGTGAATTCCCGATTTTGCGGACTTTGGTTTCGATTGGCATGGTATAACATTGGTTATTACATTCAGCCTGTCAAATGACTTTTGGCTTATCTTGGTGCAGCGCAATCTTTTCAAGAACTGGAACCGTCAGGTAATCGCAAGAACGACCGCCAGGCTGGCGAACGAGGCCACCGTGCTGACCGCGATGGTCCCGGCGGCCAGCGCCTCGTCGCCGTTCATCTGGCTGGCCATCGTGTAGGCAACAACTGCCGTAGGACAGGCCGCGAAAATCAACACCACCCGAGTGTCGGCGGGATCGAGTCCGATGGCGCGGCAAATTCCCCATGCGAGAAGCGGCATCGCAAAAACCTTGATGGCCGAGACCCCTGCGATCCATGGGATGTGGCCCCGGAGCGGCGTCATTTCCAGCGATCCGCCGATGCAGAGCAGGGCGAGCGGGACCGCCGTCGCTCCCAGCGTGCGGAGGACCTGGTCGAAAACATGGGGGACAGCCTGTCCGCTTGCGCCGACCAGGATGCCAAGGCATCCCGAGATCACGAGGGGATTGACCAGAACATGACGTGCAAGCAGGACAGGATCAAATTTTCCGCCCTGGAATATACCCACGGAGAGGGCGTTGTTGATAACGATCATGGCGGTCATGATGATTACCGACGAGGCGAGAAGTTCCGGGGCATCTCCCAGGGCGATCCGTCCCAGGCTGTGTGCGAGAATCGGAATTCCGATGTAGGCCAGGTTGCCGAAGTATGCGGAGGCGATAAACGTGCTGCGCGCCGGTGCAGCGACACGCGCTCCGTGTGCGATGCCCCAGGTCAGAAGTGCGGTCAGAATCGTTGCCGCTGTGATCACGCCGATGAGTAGAAGCGTTTGAAGTGAGGGCGTCCCGGCATGCGCTGCCGCGCGGAAGATCAGCGCCGGAAGCGCGATCCAGAACGCCAGCTTGTTCAGCTGCCCGATGAAAGGTTTTCCAAGGAATTTGATCCATGCCAGCCCCGCCCCCAAAGCAATGAGAAGCATGGTTGGGGCGAGGACTTGAAGGATGTGCATGGTCGGATTACCTCAGCGGCTGGAGCCGTATCATGCGATGTTCCGCCCGCGTCGGATAATACCCGGCAGCGCCAAAAGCACAAAAGTGCCGAACAGCACCATGGCACTTGACGACGGCTCGGGCACTGAGGTGAGAGCCATTCCGGTCATCTGAAATTGAAACGAAGGAGTAGTTGAGCCGAAGTTGAGGACGATCTTGTTGAGCCCTGCCAAAAAATCGGGAGTGGCTCCGAAAGCTGCCAGATTCACGTAAAACGACTCCGGGGATAAAATATCCGGGATCTGGAGGACCCCGCTGCCGACAAAAAATGCGCTGTTGTTGCTGTAGAGAAGGATGATCACCTCATCCACCTTGGTCGCGAGAGTGAAGTCCATTTTGAGAAAGGCCTGCTCCGGCGCATACATTGTGAAGTCGTCATAGAAGAAGGACACGCCTGCGTCGTTGACACCCGCCACAGAAAGTGTGCCTCCGCCGAGCGCTACGTCAGCAATTCCGGTTCCGGAGGTGTTGATCGCCCGGTTTGCGCTGTTGAAGCCGGCGATGCTAACGGTGGAATTTGCGCTGCCGCTTCCGTTGATCGTGGTGATCCCCACAGAAAAATCATCCAGGACAGTTTCCGAGGCGCTCGAGACCGCTGCCGCGCCGAAGAGCGTCGCGTTGACGACTGTTCCCGCAGGGGCTCCGCTCAGGATCTGCCAGCTCTGCACATTGGTCGGATCAAAAAACGGGTCCGTGTTGAGCTGCGAGGTGACCGTTTTCACCCCCCCGTTGAAATTTGCCCAGTTGAAAGCGGCGTAGGCGTGTTCGCCGGTGTTGTCGGTGAGCACATAAGTGAACGGGGTTCCCTGGGCGACGCTCGCGCTGGCCGTGAGGCTGATCTGTGTGGCCCCTGCATACGAGGTGACACCCGATGTGCCTCCGATCGAATCCCCGTAGCTCGTGTTGCCGGAGATCGTGCTGCTTCCCGGTGTGTAGGTCCACGAACCCGAAGCGGTGGCATTGGCTCCGAATCCCGTGAGGGTCGGACCTCCGATACCCGGCGCAGGCGCTGTGCCCGCGCTGGCATTGGCATTGGCGAAAGTGACATTGATCGGCAGCGCCGGGGACCCGTCGTTGTAGAGGCTGACGATCTGCCAATAATTCACGTTCTGCATGGTTCCCGGAATAATCGGCGTCAGCGGTGCAGTCATCGTCGTGCCGGGGGTCAGGAAGCTCGTCCAGGAAAACACCGCCGATGCGGTTCCCCCGCTTTGCCCGACCAGCGTGAAGAGAAAGCTCGAATCCGGTGCGCCGGGAGCATTCATCGTCGCGGTCAAGCTGATCTGGTTGGAACCCGAAAAATCCACCTCGGGACCAAATGTCCCAAACAGCACGTTCCCGTTTGAGTTCGTCCCTGACGCGGTGCTCGTTGTGCCATTGTAGGTCCATGTATTCCCGGGATCCACTCCCGGACCGAACCCTACATTCACGCCGAAATCCGTGATGTTCTGTGCCTCCACATGCGGAGCTAGGGAAACCACGCATAATAGCATCGTTGAAAAAATGAACGCTTTGTATTTCATGAGCTATGCAAGTGGTAAGATTGCAGGGTCGTTACTTTGGAGTTACCCCGAAATCAAATCAAAATTGACCCGCATCACGGAATATCCCCTTGTTTGCATGGGCGGCTCCCCCGCAAAAATCGGCTTGGATTCTATTTGAAACTTCTAATGCCCCCGCCTGATGGGTTCTAATGATTCCGTGAGAGGGTGATTGCGCTATGAAAACCCTTCTGACCACCACATTGGCTCTGGCCGTGCTTTCGATTCCGGCGTTTGCCGCGTCCACGGCGTCTCCGCAAACCATCAAGAACCTCAACGCCGCGTTCCAGGGCGAATCGAATGCTGCGAACCGTTACGCCGCCTTTTCCAAGAAAGCCGATCTGGAGGGGCTGCCTCAGGTGGCGAAGCTTTTCCGGGCGGCTTCCGCGGCGGAGGCGATTCATCGGGACAACCATAAGAAGGCCATCCTTGAGCTCGGGGGCACGGTCGATAGCTTTAAACTTGATGAGGTGAAGCCGGGCTCGACCGCGGAAAACCTCAAGGAGGCAATCAAGGGCGAAAGCTACGAGCGCGACACGATGTATCCCGAATTCATTGCCGTGGCTAAAGTCGATAACGCGAAAGCCGCGATCCGGACCCTCCAATTCGCCCTTGCGGTGGAAAAGGAGCACGCCCTTCTCTACCAGGCCGCTCTCGACCAACTCGGACACAATCCGCCGCAGGACTACTTCGTCTGCCAGGTTTGCGGGGCGACGCTCACGGCGCTTCCGGAGAAGAAGTGCCCGGTTTGCCGGAACGGACGTGACGAATTCAAACAGATCAACTGATGCTTCCCGATCCGCTCCATCCGGCTGTCGTTCACTTCCCGATTGTGCTCCTGCTCCTCGGGGCTCCCCTGGCTGTCGTTGCCGTATTTTTCAGGAAGCATCATCTTCCCTTGCTGGCCGCCGTCGTCCTTTTGCTCGGGGCAGGTGGTGCCGTCGTGGCGACCGTCACCGGCGGAAAAGACGAGGAAATGGCCGGGGAGCTTGCAGAAAACGGGGAGAGCATTCTGGAGGAGCATGAGGAATGGGGCGAACGCGCGCGCAACTTTGGTCTGATCGCGGCAGTGCTGGCGATTGCATCGGCTGCGCTTGTCAGGCAGCAGGTCGCAGGAAGAATTGTTGGATCCGTCGCTGCGGTCGCGGCCATTGCTGCCGCCCTGTCCGTGGCGCAGGCCGGACACTACGGTGGACAGGTTGTTTACAAATTGGGGGTCGGGGTGAACACCGTCGCCACGCCAGGTGTCGGGACGGGGTTGCCTCCCGCAGCAGAGCGAGGAAAGAGCCGCAAGCATGATGACGACTGAGCCTCTGATGCCGCTGGAAACTAGGCAATCCGGCGCGTAGAATCGTCATTGATGCGGATTCTTATCGCGGAGGACGACACAAAATTGCGCAACCACCTGAAGCACGCGCTGGTTGAGGGCGGCTATGCCGTGGATGAGACCGGCGACGGACAGGAGGCGCTCTGGCTCGGACGCGAGCACGACTACGATGCCGCTGTCATCGATATTTCCATGCCTGGCGCGGACGGGGTGACGGTCACTCGCTCGTTGCGCAAGGCAGGGAAAACCTATCCCGTGATCCTCGCGACCGCCCGCGGGGATCTCCGCGACAAGGTGGGGGGACTCGATGCCGGTGCCGACGATTATCTTGTAAAGCCGTTTTCGACCGAGGAACTTCTGGCCAGGCTTCGTGCCGTCCTTCGCCGCCGCCGCCCAGACCTGAGCAGCACCATGAGGATCGGGGATCTGGAAATCGACCTCAGGACACGCATGGCCCGCCGTGCGGGGGAGGAGATCGTGCTGACGAATCGCGAGTTCGCGCTCCTTGAGGCGCTCGCCGAAGCCTCGCCGCGCAGCGTGACAAAAACCAGCCTTGCGGAGCGGGTCTGGGACAGGCATTTCGATTCCGGGACCAACGTGCTGAATGTCTATGTGAACTATCTCCGTAAAAAGGTGGATCTTCCCGGATTGTCCCCCCTCATTCACACGGTGCGCGGTATCGGATATGCGCTGAGGGTTGATCCGCCGTGAATTTTCGCATCCGCATGGCGGTCTGGTTCGGGCTGGCGCTGGTTTTCCTCGTCGGCATCCTCGTTTTCACCGCGCACCATCATCTCGACCATGAGCTTCGTCTGGAAAAGTGGGACCGCAGCCACCCGAAATTCCCCGACTGGTCGCTCCACGGCAGCTACACCGACGCCGAGGTGCAAGACATTCTCGGCGAGTTGCTCCAGGTTTGGATCTGGGTCGGAGTTCCCTCGCTCGGACTGGCTCTCGGCGCTGGGTTTCTGCTCGCGAACCGTTCGATCCGACCGGTCAAGCTGATCAACCGGGCATTGGCGGAGACGACTCCGGCGACATTGAAGACCGGGATTCCCGTGCCCGAACGTGATCCGGTGCTGTCGGAGCTGGTCGGTCAAATCAACTCCCTCCTGCTCCGGGTCGGAAATGCCTATGACGAAATGGCCGCCTATTCCTCGCGCGTTGCCCACGAAATACGAACTCCTCTTACCCTGCTCCGCATGCGGATCGAGCGCTCCGCGGCGGAGCTTCCGCCGGAACTTTCGGAGGAGCTTCAGGAGGAACTTTCCCGCCTGACAAAATTCGTGGACCGCTCGCTGCTTGCGGCGCGCGCCGAGGCGGGCCGCCTCGAAGCCCGGTCTGCGCCGGTGGATCTCTCCGGCATTCTGGAAAATCTGAGGGAACCCTATGAGATTCTCGCCGGGCAGGCGCGGATTGCCCTCGAGTGGAATGCGGCTCCGGGGATGGTGGTTTTCTCCGATGGCGACTACCTTCTCCAGATCCTGCACAACCTCCTCGGCAATGCCTGCCGCTACGGATCCTCACGCGCGAGTCTCCGTGTCCGGGCTTCAGGATCACGGACGGCATTTTTCCTAGCCAACACCTATTCCGCCGGAGTCCGCGCTCCGGGCGGTCTGGGCATCGGGCTTCGGCTCGTTCGCGCACTGGCTGCCTGCATGCCCGGCCACCGGTTTGCCGCTCGCGACAACGGGCGGGTTTTTGCCGTGCGTCTCACATGGATACCATCTACTCAATGAAAACGAATGAAGCCGACAGTTGACGAAGACCTCAAGCATGCCACTGAATCCCTCGCCGGGCATACCGGCGTTGTCGGAGTCCAACCGCTGCCTGGACGGACGGCGTTCGAGATCGAATACGATCCTTCGAAGCTGAGCGAGGACGAACTCCGCCGGATTGCAGAAACCCACGTGCCCGGGGCCGCGCTGCAGAAGCGGACACTCCGGCTCGACGGGGCGGCCTGCGAGGCTTGTGCCATAAGGCTCGAGCGGAAGATGGAAAAGATTCCTGGCGTCCGCAAGGCGACCGCCACCTATCTGGGAAAGATCCTGTGCCTGACATTTGACGATTCGGTTTCCGACGAGGAGGCGGTGATGCGCGGCGTGCATGCCACCGGCGCGAAGGTGAAGCCCTACGAGGCACCGAAGCCCGATGAGGAGACGACATTCTGGCAGAAGGTACGCGCCGGAGAACTCAATGAGGAAATCTCGTGTGCTCTCGGATTCGTTTTTCTGATCGCCTCGCTGATTGCGGACAACACGATCGGGAAGCACGCGACGCTGACCTACGTCCTTTACGCCGGAGCCTATCTTTTCTGCGGACAGCAGGGAGTGAGATCGGCATTCGCCTCTCTCAAGGAAAAGGTTCTCGACGTGGACGTGCTTATGGTCCTGGCGGCGATCGGCGCGGGGATTGTCGGGCAGCCGTTCGAGGGGGCATTGCTGCTCTTCCTGTTTTCGTTTTCGAATGTCCTGCAGAGCTACGCGCTCCAGCGCACCCAGAAAGCGATCCACTCGCTTCTCAAGCTGCGCCCAGACAAGGCGCTGGTGAAGCGGAATGGCGGGACCGAACTGGTCCGCGTCGAATCGCTGGTGGTCGGGGATATCGTCGTCGTGCGGCCGGGAGAGCATGTTCCGGTGGACGGCACGATCACCGAGGGCAGCAGCAACCTCGACGAGTCGAGCCTGACCGGCGAATCCATGCCGGTTTCGAAGACGATTGGAGCTGCGCTCTTTGCGGGAACGCTCAACCAGAGCGGTGGGCTTGAGATTTCGGTGACGAAGCGAGCCGAGGATTCGACCCTTGCCCGCATGGTGAAGCTCGTCGAGGAGGCGCAGGCCGAAAAATCCGGCACACAGCGGTTTTTGGAGCAGGCCGAGCAGTACTATGCGACCGGGGTGATCCTGTTCACCGCAGCTGTGTGGTTCATCCCGTGGCTTGTCTGGCACCAACCGTTCGCGGAGGCATTTTACCGGGCCATGACCGTGATGGTGGTGGCGTCTCCCTGCGCGCTGGTCATCAGCACGCCCGCGACGGTTCTTTCCGCCATCGGAGGGGCTGCCCGCCGCGGTATCCTCATCAAGGGGGGATCGCATCTGGAAAGGACCGCGCAAATCGACATCGTCGCATTCGACAAGACCGGCACGCTGACAGTGGGGCGGCCGACGGTCACGGAAATCGTGGATGTGCAGGGCCCTCACAAGCTCGACGCCCCGATTCCGGAAGGGCTTGCCGCGCTTCTGGCTTCCACCGCCGCACTGGAATCAAAATCCGAGCACCCGCTGGCGACCGCGATCATCAAGAGCGCCGCCGCACTCAAGCTGGTGCTTCCCGATGCCACGGACTTCCAATCCACAGCCGGCAAGGGAGCCGAGGCCACCGTCCGGGGAAACCGGATTGTTGTCGGGAGCGAGCGGCTGTTTCGAGAGCTTCAGGCCGTCGGAATGGAACCGATTGCGGCTCATTCCGCTCCGCTCTCTCAGAAGGGAAAGACCTGTGTGTGGGTCGGCTCCCGGGTCGGGGATTCCGTCACCGCGCTCGCGGTGCTCGCCCTGGCGGACACGATCCGTCACGAAGCCCGGGACATCGCTGCGAGCCTCCACAAGCTTGGCGTGAATAAAGTGGTGATGCTCACCGGCGACCAGCGCGCGGTTGCGCATGCGATCGCAGAGGAGGCCGGGGTGGATGAAGTTCTCGCCGAGTTGCTGCCGGAAGGCAAAGTCGAGGCGATTCGTGCGCTCAAGAAGCAGGGTCGCGTGATGATGATCGGGGACGGTGTCAACGACGCGCCGGCTCTTGCGACTGCTGATATCGGCGTCGCCATGGGAGCCGCTGGAACCGACATTGCGATGGAGACTGCGGATGTCGTACTAATGGGAGACAAGCTGGAAAATATCCCGCTCCTGCTGGGCATCGCCCGCCATGCGAAGCGCGTCCTCTGGCAGAACCTGACCTTTGCATCCGGAGTGATCATCCTGCTTCTGATTGCCGCATTCGGAATCAATCTAGCCCTGCCGATGGGAGTGGTCGGCCACGAGGGCAGCACGGTTCTCGTCTGCCTCAACGGACTGCGCCTCCTGATTTACAAGCCGCAGATGGCGGCGTGAAATCCAAGCCCCGTCATCTTCTGCTGAAAAAATATCTCTCGCGTTCCGTGTGGCGGTAGCTTCCACGGTGGCGGAAAGCACGATGTGGTCGGCGACCCGACGGCTTACAGGAACGTGTCTTCAAAGAGGCTGTTCGCCCAGTCGAACATGTCGATGTAGTTTTCAGCGCTGGGAGCCGTGGCTTCGCCGAACGAGGCATCGACGCGTTTCATCGCCTTGGTCGCAGTGTCATACTGGTAGCTGGCCGTAAGCCATGAGGCGGTTTTCGAGGTGATCGGGCTGTAACATGCGGACATCGTCACCGGAGCGGGATTCGGGGCCTGGCCGTCAATCGCGCGCAGGATGGCATCGGCACAGACTTTCGCCTGGGCATTGGCCATCGTGCCGGACTTCGGCTGCGCGGTCGCCTGCGAGTCGCCGATGACGTGGATCTCCGGGTAGCGGATGGATCCGTAGCTCAGCGGGTCAACGGCTGCCCAGCGCGCTCCGGCATCAACCAGGCCGGCGGCGGACACAAGTGAGCCAGCCTTCATGTCCGGGAGGTAATTGGCAACCTGTCCGGAAATATTTCCCAGGTTCGTCACAAATGTCTTCGCTGCGGAATTGACCGAAAGGACCGTGCAGTTCGGCTTGTAATCCACAATCCCTTTGAACGTTTTCGTGAAGGCATTACCAAAGCCCACCGGCTCGGCGGTGATGCCGGGGTTCGCGTCACAGACGATGACTTTCCCGCCGAGTTTTTTCCGCTTGATGTGGTCGGCGATGAGGCAGGCGCGCTCGTAGGGCCCGGGCGGGCAGCGGTAGGGAGCCTTCGGAATGTTCATCAGGAAGACGCCGCCTTTCTTGAGTCCCGCCACCTGTCCCTTGAGCAAAGTGGTCTGGGTTCCGGCAACCCACGCATGCGGGGTGAGGTTGGCGTCGTAGCTGCCAGCGGGCATCACAAAATCAATGCCAGGTGCCAAAATCAGATGATCGTAGGGAATCGGAACGGTCCCGCCGGTGCCCGAGACCGTGACAGTTTTTGCGGATGGATTCACCTCCGTCGCCCGGCCGACAACCAGTTTGATCCCGTATTTGCTTGCGAGCGTCCCCAGCCCGATCGTGATGTCCGCCATGCCGAGAGATCCCGTGACCACGAGATTCGAGAGGATGCACGAAATGTGCTGCACGCTGGCATCCACCAGCGTGACCTGCACTTTACCCTTGCCCCAGAGCGCAAGGTATTTTGCGGCTGTGGCACCGCCAAATCCGCCGCCGACCACCACAACACGCGCAAGCGGCGTGGCGGCCGATGCCAGTCGCGGAACCGCAAGTGTCGCCCCGGCGAGACCGAGCAGTTTGAGGAATTTCCGGCGGTCCAAGCTTGAGGATTCGATTGCCTGATCAAAGAGAGAAGATGTTTTCATGATGTGGGTTCGGTTAGTTGTTGTCCTTTGTCTCGGGAAGCGTGGCGAGATAGGCGGCGATCTCGCGGATCTGAGCATCGGTCAGGCCGCGCGCAACAAGGTCCATGATTCCCTCGGGGATTTTACGGGCGCGCATCTCGGCTAGTTCGGAAACAATCTCCGAGGCAGACCCCCCGGTGATTCCTTCGAAGCCGGAAGACGAATGGCATTGGAAACAGGATGAGGACAACAGGCGCCCGGACGTGGAGGCCGCCACTGGTGCCGCTGGGGGAACTGCCTGCACAGAGCACGGGAGTGCCACTGCCACAAAAAGAAGGATCGTTTTGAATTTCATGGTGCGACCGTGCCCACAAAAGATGAATTCTCCATGAACCGAAAATGAATAATTGTTCATTATTGGAAAAGATCTCGCGGCAAAGGCGGTAGCGTTTCAGGATAGTCCCATGCGAATCTTGTTGGCGGAGGACGACCCGAAGACGGGGAGGTGGCTTCGCGGGGCGATGAAGGCCGAGGGGTGGGCCGTTGACCATCTGGCAGACGGGGCACTGGCGCTCTCCGCCGTGCGCACAGCCCCTTATGATGCCGCCGTGGTGGATGTGATGTTGCCCGGCCGGGATGGCTTGGGGTTCGTTGCCGAACTTCGCAAGTCCGGGCAGTCCCTTCCGGTCCTGTTGATCTCGGCGCGCGGCGGGGTTGACGACCGGGTGGTTGGACTCGATGCCGGGGCTGACGACTACCTGCCCAAACCGTTCGCCATCCAGGAACTCCTTGCCCGCGTGAGGGCACTCTGCCGGCGAAGCCCGGCGGTATCGGAGCAGCTCCTGCGATGCGCCGACCTGGAGCTCGATGTTTTGCGACGCTCTTTCCGGAGGGGAGCCAGGTTGATTCCGCTTACGTCCAGGGAGTTTGGGATTCTCGAAGTGCTGATGAAAAATGCAGGACGCGTGTGCAGCCGGTCCATGCTGCTGGAGAAGGTCTGGGACTTCCACTTCGATCCGGGCTCGAATATCGTGGATGTGTATCTGCGCCGCCTGCGTCAGAAAGTCGATGCGCCGGGAGAAGGTAAATTACTCCATGCCATCCGGGGTGCTGGATACGTGCTCAAGGAGGAGGCATGAGATTCTCGATCAAGCAGGGGTATATTCTGCTGCTGGTTTGTTGCGCGATCCTTTTTGCGCTGCTCGCCTTCCATGAGCTTGTCCAGGAACCTTTTGCCTATGCGGCGGGCGGGGTCGGTGCCGAGGTGCCCAAGTGGATTGCCATCGCGGAACTCGCCATCTACTGCTGCGTGCCAGCGATCCTGCTTGCCAGTTGGTTTCTCATTCGTCGCACGCTGCGCCCTCTGCATGAAATCGCCCGCCGAATTGACGCCTGGGACCCGGAGCGAGGGCTGAAGCCGTTGGAGAAAACTGATTCTCCCGAGACTTTGGCGGTCGCGATGGCGCTGGCGCGAGCCTCCGAGCGTCTCAGGCGCGCGTTTCAGGAAATCCGCGAATTTTCGCTCCGCGCCTCGCATGAAATCAAAACCCCTTTGACGATTTTGCGGGCGCAGGCCGAAACCGAGGCCAGGCACGCCGAGTCGCGCGGTGATGCGCAGGGCACGGCCCGCATGGAGATCCAAGTGGAGGAGATCGATCGCCTGGCCCGCATGGTGGACAGCCTCGGTCTCCTGTCAAAGGCGGATGCCGGCATGCTGGCCCTCACGATAACCCCGGCGCGCCTGGACGAGCTTGTCGTGGAGTTTCTGGATGACATTCGCGTGCTGGCCGAGCCGACCGGCCTCGTTGTTGGGACGAGGATTGAGCAGCCGGTTTTCGCGTTTTTTGACAGCAGAAGAATGCGCCAAGTATTTCTTTCTCTGGCGGAAAACGCCGTCAAATACAACATTCCCGGCGGAGTAATCGAAATAGGCGCGGACGAGATCAAAAAGGAAGCTGTGCTCTGGATTGAAAACACCGGGATTCCCCTTGATTCTTTGGAGTCTGCCAAAGTGTTCGAACCCTTTTTTCGCGGAGCGCAAACCATGCATGAAGTCGAGGGTGCAGGCCTCGGGTTAAGCATCGCACGATCGGTCATCGAAGCTCAGGGCGGCCGTATCACTTTGACATCCATCCCGCCAAATCGGATCCGGGTCGCCGTTCAGTTGCCGCTCGCTCCTGCAAACGCGGTGGAACAAGCGCCGACACGACCCGCAAACCAATTCCATACCGAGCACGGGCTTGGTTCGGGAATCTGAAACGGGCCGATCAATACTTGTGATTTTCAGTCGGCGGGGGCGGCACCGCCTCGCTCCGGTCGAGGCGGTCGTCTTCCCATGAGGCTGGATCTTCAAGGGATTCGAGGTGCGTGAACACCGAGGTGTCGGGCAGAACCCTGACAATGTCCCGCTCAATTTTTTCCACCAGTTCGTGTCCGCGATGAACCGACCATTTACCCGGCACCAGGACATGGAAAGAGATAAACTTCCGCGCACCCGACTGGCGGGTCCAGAGCGCATGGAATTCGACTTTGTTTGTGCGGTAACCCTCGAGCACCCTCTTGACCTCGACAAGGTCCGACGCCGGAAGTGCCGTGTCCATAAGCCCTGCGATGGATCGTCGCACGATGCCGGCACCGGTCCAGACGATATTCGCTGCGACGAGAAGGCCGACAATAGGATCCAGGCGGTTCCAGCCGGTGAGGACGACGAGACCGACGCCGACCAACACACCGACAGAGGTCCAGACATCGGTGAGGAGGTGCTGGGCGTTGGCTTCGAGTGTGATGGAGCGCCGTTCGCGTCCGACACGTCGCAGCACGAGGGCGACAACGAGGTTAACAACCGAGGCGACAAGCGCCACCGCCAACCCGAGACCGGGCTGCTCCAGGGGCTGCGGGTTCATGAGCCTTTCAAACGAGGCGAAGCCGATGCTGGCGGCCGCCACTAGAATCAGCGAGCCCTCGAACCCGCTGGAAAAATATTCCGCCTTTCCGTGCCCGAAGGCATGATCCTCATCCGGCGGTCGCTGGGCAACGGTAAGCATGGCCAGCGCCATCACTCCGCCGACCAGATTGACGATCGACTCCAGCGCGTCCGAGAGCAGCCCAACCGAACCCGTGACATGCCACGCCCAGGTTTTGAGCAGAATCGTGACGAGGGCGGCTCCGATGGAAATCCAGGCGAAGCGGGTGAGCGAAGGACGGGACATCGTGATCAAACTGGAGGACTTGGAGCCTAGAGTCGAATGGATTTCCAGCGCGCTGGATCACTGGCCCGGAACACCGGCGTTCTTTTTCAAAATCCTTTTCATTTCGGCGATGGCGGCGGGGTCGTCGAAGGCCCCGTGGTCGTCGGGGACAATGACCTCCGACTCCGCGCTGTCGAGGTGGGAACTCCAGTAGGCGACGACTCCGTCCGAGCTGTTCGGCGTGTCCCCCTTGCCGCGGTCGCCGATGATCGAGTGGTGCGGGGCCTTGATGGGAAGCCCCTCGAGGGTCTTGTAGAGAGGGTTTGAAGGGGAGAGCCTTGAGATGCTGGAGTATTGTTCCGGCGACTTGACGAGGGTCGGGACGAGATCCACGGCTGCCGTTGTGAGCTTGGCCGGGAGCCGGAGAAACTTGGTGAACCATGTCGTGAGCGACCAGTCGGCGACCTTGCTGCCGCGGTGCGGCGTGGAGATGAAGATGAGGCGTTGGACGACAGGGTTCGCCTCAAATTGCATCGTCTTTTTGGCGATGTGATCGGGGGGCAGGCTGTCGAACTTTGCCCGGCGATCCGGCGGAATCTGGCTGCGGACGATCGCATCCCCCGGTGAAACCGCCTGCATGCGCGCAAGAAGTCCCCCCATGCTGTGCCCGATGAGCACGATGTGCTTTTGTTTGCCCACGGCTTTGTCCGCTGCAGCGAGGTCCTCCCGCAGCCGCATGGCCGAATACCCGATCGGCCACGCTGTCGGGTAATAGAATACCCAGAACTGGTAGCGCGAGGAAATTGCCGGGTCGGCAGTTAATTCGTTGATCACGTCCCGCCACATCCGGGGATGCGACAGGAGGCCGTGCACCAGCACCACCGGAATTTTTGCAGGATCGTAGGGTTCCAGGAACGACAGGCTCGCATCCCGGACCTCCGGGTTGATGAGCCCCTGGAGTGCGATGAGGAACTCGCGGACATCCCGGGTGCGGTCCACGATCGGCGCGCTGAAGTCTGCGGCGAGCGGAGTCTTGGTGCCGGGAACCAAGGTAAGGTCGGTCGGGTCAAGGAACTCAAGCCGCGCGGGCTGCGGTGTGTTGCGATTTTTCTTTTCGGGAAAATCCAGCAGGGCGGTAACGGGCGCAGTGTATCCACGCGGAGATGTGAACTTTGAGAGAGGCGGGCCCTTCGGTCGCCACCTGACGGCAAGAGGAACGCCGGCTCCGGGTCGTGACTCCCAGATTTTTACCAGCGTCCGAGGGACTTTCGAAGCCGGCTTAACGGATTCCATTGCGGAGGGCGGAACCAATCCACGTGCACCACTGGCGGGAATAGTCAGGTGATAGGTCATCCCGTCGAAGGAATACCTTGCAACCGTGCTGTGACTGCCATTGGAGACGACCCAATCCGCCAAGGAGGAAGTGGACTTTTCATAGATCGCCTTCGCGCGTGGTGCGGGGTCTCCCGAGGTCAATTCCGCCGCTCGAAGATTCGACACTACGAACCGTTGGGGGTCCCGTGAGGGGGATCCCGCCGATTTTTGCAGGGCCAATGCCCGGTCGATTTGGGATTCGCGGGCGTTGGGCGGGGTGCTCGCACAGGATGCGAGGCAAAGACAGACAGCCGCGAACACGGCGGCACGGAGAATCGGACTCGATGGATTCATTGCACGGGTGGAATGACGGGAACCTATGCGGCGGCTAAGGTTCCGGGTTGGCTTTGATAAAACGGGTGAACCATTCCCCCGAGGGCTCGATCACCAGAGTCATCGTTTTTTTGTCCACGTGGGTGAGGCCGAAATTCGCAGCATAGCCCTCGGCCCATTCGTAGTTGTCGATGAGTGTCCACGGGAAATATCCACGAATGTCCACTCCGTCGTTCATCGCGCGGCGCATCTGGTTCACGTGCTCGCGGAAGTAGCGGATCTTTTTCTGCTCGCTCTGCGTGCCGATTCCGTTTTCCGAAACAACGATTGGTTTGCCGTATCGCTTGTAGACAGTGGTGAGAACGGTGTGGAAACCCTCGGGATTGATCTCCCAGCCATTCTGTGTGTAGTTCGACCCGCGCTCGCCGACCGGGCGGAAGATGAACCGCGTGGCCGAGGCGTCCTGCGAGTAATAGTAGTTCACCCCGATGATGTCGGTGACATCGGCGACGCGGTCGAGATGATCCCAGTTCTGGTGCATCATCATGTTGTAAACAAACTGGGTCGGGTCCTGAATGAAGTTCCGGCGCCAGTTCGGGATCGAGTAGATGCCCATGATGAGGGCATCCGGGCGCTTGGCGCGGATGATGCCAGCGGCTTCGCGGAACATGTTCACGGCGACGTTGTTCGCCTTCTTGAGTGCGCCGGGGGTCAGCAGGAGTCCGGGAGGCCAGTGTCCACCGAAATATCCGATGTAGAGGGCCCCGTTGGGTTCGTTCTGCGGAACGTAGGTCCGGACGTATGGCGAGAGGGCGCCTACCATCCGGGACACGTAGCTCTTCCATGCGGTTTGCACATCAGGATGGAGGAAGCCCGACCGGGCTTTCTTTTTCGAATCGTAGAGCCAGTCGGGGAATGTGAAGTGCCAGAGGGTGACGACTGGTTCGATGCCCGCCGCGCGGAGTTTCTTCGCCATTTGCACATATTGGCGGATCGCGGCTTCGTTGAAGATGCCCGGCTTCGGTTCGACGCGGCCCCACTCGATGCCGAACCGGTAGTGGTTCACCCCGAGCTTTTTCAAGGCCGCGACGTCCTTGTCGAAATGCGTCCACGAAAATGTCGCGTCATCCCCACGCGGCGGGATGTGCCCCTCCTCGGCGAAGACATCCCAGTCGGTCTTGAAATCCTCCGGCGAACCGGGCTTCACTCCGCGGTCCTCATTCTGGAAGCTGGCGGTCGAGCATCCCCACCAGAACTTTCCAGTATCCGGTTTTTTGACGACGGCTGGCTGGCGATAAGATTTCGGGGCCATGACACACCCGGACAGGAAAAGGATGGCGACCGGGGCGAGGAGGATGGATTTGTTCATAACCAAGGCTTGATAGTTAGATGCCGCGTGAACATTCTTCAATGATGAAGCTTCGAATTCTGGCCGCCTTCGCACTCGCTCTTTCCATTCCGGCCCGCGCGGCTGACGATTCTTTCAAGGCTCCCGATAGCATCGTCCTTAAGGATGGGCGGACGATTCGCGGACTCATTGTCAAAAACTCGGTCGATTCTGTTTTAATCCAGGAGGAGTTCAGTGAGAATACCTACCCGAAGAGCGAGATCGTGCGCATTCGTGACGAGGCGGACATCGGGGTTTTGTTCACGGACATCACCCGGCGTGGGGATCTGCCATCTTGGCGGGTGATGGCCAACGACCTGCGAATGCATGACGAGATCAAGTCTCTTGTGGAAATCCCCGCAACGACCATTTCCATCGGAGATCTACGCAATGTTCCCTACAAATCGTTCCGGGTGAACCGCGATATCGAGTTGAATATCTACGGCGACCCGAACGATCCTAGCGGTGTCGAACTCGGCATCTACGGAGGTCGAAAAAGCAATACGAAGCTCCAGAAGGTGCTGCGCGCGTATCTAGCCGGCTTTCTCACAAACCGCGCGGAATTGAAGGCTCTGTATGGAATCGATCTCAAGGGCGGGAAGGCGGTTGCGGGGGACATCACATTCAAGATCTCCCCCCCCACGGAGCCGGATGCCTTCGGGGCCTGGTGGGTCTCGCTCCTCAATCTCAAGGACCTGAATGCCATCCGACTTTCTGATGCGGAATATGCCAAGCTGACCAGGCCGGCTGACGAAGTGATCGACCGATCAGGGCGGGTGATTGCAAAGGGATGGACGAAAAATGATCTAGAGGCGGTGGAAGGTCACAAGGTGATCAACGGGCAGAGCGGCGTTCTTCTTCGCGGATTTTATCGAAATGCCAACGGTGACTTTCAACTGCTCAAGGAAAAGTCACTCTAAGAAGGTAGAGAATATGGCGTGTTGCGGCCGGGGTGCCCGGCTGATAGGATCATCATATGGCGGAATCCGATGCGACAATGGCAGTCTTTTTGGATCTCGAAAATATAGCCCTTGGTGCAAAAGAGGCGAAGTTCGCGCGCTTCGACATCCAGTTGGTGATGACCAGGCTGCTTCTCCGGGGTCACATCGTTGTCAAGAAGGCTTACTGCGATTTCGAGCGGTATAAGGAATTCAAGCGCGACCTCCACGAGGCGGCGTTCGAACTCATTGAGATCCCGCATGTCAGGCAGTCCGGAAAAAACTCTGCGGACATCCGGATGGTCGTCGACGCGCTGGACCTCTGCTACACGAAGCCCCATCTGGACACGTTCGTCGTTCTGAGCGGGGATTCGGATTTTTCACCCCTTGTGAGCAAGCTGCGCGAAAATGCCAAGAATGTTGTCGGTGTCGGTGTGAAGAACTCGAGTTCCGACCTTTTCATCAACAACTGCGACGATTTTATCTACTACGACGACCTGGCGCGCGAGAAGGCGGAGAAGAAACCGGCCCGGAGCCAGCAGGCACCGGCGAAGGGGCGGGCGCCCGTGGAAGGCTCGCCCGTTGGTGGTCCCACGCTCGACCAGGCGCTGGACCAGCTTGCCGCGACGATCGGAGCGCTTGTCGAAGAACGCGGAGACGAGCCGATCTGGGCCTCCATGCTCAAGCCCGCGCTCAAGCGCAGGAACCCCGGATTCAACGAGCGCGCCCACGGGTTCAAATCGTTCAATGACCTTCTCCGCACCGCGGAAAAGCACCGCATCCTTGTCCTGGAAAAAAACGACAAGCTTGGGCAGTTCAGCGTGCGGCCCGTGGTGTGACGGGTTTATTCTGTTCCCATCGGAAACGGGTTTTGTATCCTTGCTGACATCCGCCATGAAACCGATCCGCATACTTCCGTGTGTTTTTTTCTGCGCAGCATTTCTCGGGTGCAATCAGGAGAAATCCTCCGAGGCCCCGCCTCCGACGGTGACCATCACTTCCGTCCGCGAGGCGGAAATCCAGGATTTCATCGTCTTCACCGGACGCACTGACGCAGTCGAAACCGTTGAGGTCCGCGCCCGCGTCAGCGGGTATCTCACCGAGACGAAATTCAAGGACGGGCAGGATGTTAAAAAAGGGGATGTGCTTTTCATCATCGACCCGCGTCCGTATCAGGCCGATCTCGACCGGGCGCAGGGGGAATTCGATCGCGCGCAAGCGGACCTCCAACTCGCTGCCCTCGAATACAACCGCGCCCGCGAACTCCGCATCAAGAACGCGGTTTCCGCACAGGACTTCGACAGCAAATCGGCGGCTTATCTCAAGGCGCAGGGTTCCGTGGCAGCGGCCAAGGCTGCCCTGGACACGGCGAAGCTCAATCTCGAATTCACGACAATCACGGCGCCGATCAACGGCCAGACCAGCAAAGCCGCGGTAACTCCGGGAAACCTTGTGACTCCCGACATGAAGGCACCGCTCACGGTGATTGTCTCCACGAATCCGGTCTATGCCTATGCGGACATCGATGAGCGGCAGCTCCTCAAATACATCCGCCTGCAAAATGCTGAAAACGCGAAAACCGACACGGGGAGCGTGCCGGAGACGGTTCCCGAGCAGAGGGAGCATCCCAAGACGCCGATCCATCTCCAACTCGCGGATGAAAAGGGATTTCCCCACGAGGGATTCATCGATTTTGCCGACAACCGGGTGAACAGGGACACCGGGACGATTTCGATCCGGGGAGTTTTTCAGGACGAGAACAACCTGCTTGGTCCGGGGATGTTTGTGCGCCTGCGCTTTCCAGGAGGCCCGAAATACATGGCCCTACTGGTTCCCCAGGAATCGATCGGAACCGATCAGGGGCAGAAATTTGTTTATGTGGTGCAGGCGGACGGGACGGCCGACTACCGGCGTGTCGAGCCCGGCGCGATTCAGGATGACGGCTGGAGGGTTGTTACCGGCAATCTGAAAGTAGGGGACAGTGTCATCGTCGACGGGCTCATGAAGGCGCGTCAGGGCGAGAAAGTCACCGCCAAGCCGTGGTCTTGGGAGGCGCAGCAGCCCTCGCCCGCAGGATCCGCCGCTCCCGCGACGGAGGCCAAACCGTGAATATCAGTCACTTTTTCATCGCGCGGCCGATCTTCGCATCGGTCCTCTCGATCGTGATCGTCATCGTGGGGGCTGTTGCTCTCGTGACGCTGCCGATCGCGCAGTATCCGGAGATCACGCCGCCCACGGTACAGGTCGCGACAAGCTATCCCGGCGCGGACGCGCAGACGGTCGCTGAGACAATCGGTGCACCCATCGAGCAACAGGTCAACGGCGTCGAGAACATGCTCTACATGTCGTCGCAGTCCAACGGCGACGGATCCTACGCACTCAACATCACGTTCAAACTCGGCACCAACCTCGACACCGCGCAGGTCCTCGTTCAGAACCGAGTGAACCTCGCGCTTCCGCTTCTGCCGGAGGACGTCCGCCGCAATGGCGTCTCGGTCAAGAAAATGTCGTCTTCGATGATGATGGTTGTGAACCTCGTCTCGCCGGACGGACGGTTTGACGCGCTCTACCTTGGGAACTACGCGATCCTGCAACTCAAGGACGCCCTGGCGCGCGTCAACGGGGTGGGGGACATCAGTATTTTCGGTTACGAATACAGCATGCGGATCTGGCTGGATCCGGAGAAACTTTCTGCCCGGGGCTTGGCGGCCGAAGATGTCGTGGCCGCGATCCGCGAGCAAAACGTGCAGGTCGCGGCGGGCACGATCGGTGCGCCGCCCGTCCCGGAAGGCACCGCATTCCAGTATACGGTCACCGCCCAGGGCAGGCTGACCAGTCCGGACCAGTTCGAGCAGATCGTCGTCAAGCAGGGGAAGATGGGCGAGATCGTGCGCCTCGGGGATATCGGTCGCGCCGAACTCGGAGCCAAGAGCTACAGCATCGAGAGCACACTCGACGGGCAGCCGACTGTGGGCCTCGCGATCTATCAGCAACCGGGGGGAAATGCGATCGACACTGCCCATGCGATCCGCAAACTGATGGAGGAACTTAAGACGCGGTTTCCTGCGGGTATGGAATACCGGATTGAATACGACACCACCGGGTTTGTGCAGGAGTCGATCACATCGGTCGTCCACACTCTTTTCGAGGCCATCATCCTGGTGATCCTCGTTGTCCTGGTATTTCTGCAATCCTGGCGTGCGACCGTGATCCCGCTCATCGCTGTCCCGGTATCTTTGATCGGGACTTTTGCCGCAATGGCGGCGTTCGGGTTTTCGCTCAACAACATTTCGCTCTTCGGGATCGTGCTGGCGATCGGGATCGTCGTGGACGATGCGATCGTCGTCGTCGAGAATGTGGAGCGCAATCTCGGGCTGGGCATGGGGCCTGTCGAGGCGGCAAAGAAGGCGATGGACGAGGTCTTCGGGGCGGTCATCGCCGTGGCCCTGGTCCTGACAGCGGTCTTCGTTCCGACCGCGTTCATCACCGGCATCTCCGGCGAATTCTACCGGCAGTTCGCGCTGACGATCGCGGTCTCGACGATCATCTCCGCATTCAACTCTGTCACTTTGAGCCCCGCGCTCGCGGCTCTCCTGCTCCAGCCGCACGGTGCGAAGAAGGACGTTTTCACCCGGCTCCTCGATGGCGCGTTCGGATGGTTCTTCCGCGGCTTCAACGCCATTTTTGAAAAGGTCGCGGAAAAATACGGGGGGGGCGTCGCGCGTCTGACCCGGATGACCGCGCTCATCAGTGCGATCTATCTCGGGCTCCTTGTTCTGACCGGATTCGGTTTTTTGAAGACCCCGGTTGGATTCATTCCGCAACAGGACAAAGGCTATCTCATTGCCAACGTCCAGCTCCCGGATGCCTCGACGATCAACCGGACCAGGGCGGTTTCCGCGATGGCGGATGAGATTCTCCGGAAGACCCACGGCGTGGCTCACACGCTTGTCATCAACGGCATGTCGGTTGTCTCGGGGGCGAATCTTCCCAACGCAGCCACCATCTTCGTCATCCTCGACGAATTCTCCGAGCGCAAATCCGCCGATCTTTCCGGTCCGGCCATCGCGCGGAAGGTCAATGCCGCCCTTTCACAGATCCCGCAGGCCCTCATGGGAGTCTTCGGGCCCCCGCCTGTCGATGGACTGGGCAGCACCGGCGGATTCCGCCTCATGGTGCAGGACCGCGGAGGGATGGGCTACAATGCCCTTGAGGAGGCCACCCAGAGCCTTGTTGACACCGCATCCAAGGATAAAAATCTTGCCGGGGTCTTCACCAGCTTCAGCTCGGGAACTCCGCAGCTGTTCGTGGATATCGACCGGGTCAAGGCTAAGACGCTGAATGTGCCGCTCAGCAACATCTTCAGCACACTCCAGATTTCACTCGGCTCGGCCTATGTGAACGACATCACGCTGTTCGGTCGGTCTTTTCAGGTGAACGCGCAGGCGGATTCGAGATTTCGCGTGGTGCCGAGCGACATCCTCCAGCTTCAGGCGCGAAGCAACTCGGGCGCTATCGTTCCGCTCGCGACGCTTGCATCCGTCACGGAGATCACCGCGCCTGCCAGCGTCACCCGCTACAACCTTTATCCTGCCGCCGATGTGGTCGGCTCAACCGCTCCCGGCGTCAGCTCCGGCCAGGCGGTCTCGATCATGGAGAACCTTGCGAAGAAAACCCTCCCGCGCAGCATGGGGTTCGAGTGGACCGATCTCACCTATCAGCAGATCCTCGCCGGCAACGTCGCGCTTTTCGTGTTTCCACTGTGCGTGTTGTTTGTCTTCCTGACCCTTGCCGCTCAATACGAGAGCTGGTCCCTGCCGATGGCGATCATCCTCATCGTCCCGATGAGTCTTCTTTCGTCGATCGGCGGTGTTCTCATGCGGGGGATGGACAACAATATCTTCACCCAGATTGGATTCATCGTGCTTGTCGGTCTCGCCTGCAAAAATGCGATCCTCATCGTCGAGTTTGCGAAGCAGCTTGAGGACGCCGGAAAAGACCGCTTCGCGGCGGTCACGGAAGCCTGCCGTCTCCGACTCCGCCCGATCCTGATGACCTCGTTCGCATTCATCCTTGGCGTGGTGCCGCTCGTCCTTGCCTCCGGCCCCGGTGCCGAGATGCGGCAGGCTCTGGGGACCGCCGTCTTCTTCGGCATGCTCGGAGTCACGTTCTTCGGGATCTTCCTGACCCCGGTCTTTTACGTCATCATCAGAAAGTTCTCGAAGAAGAAGGAAAGCGGCTCCGCTGTCTCCTCTCCGACTTGAGTAATTTCCGGGCTGATCAGTGGGCCATCTTCAGCCCGATGACGCCACCGATAATCAGGGCGACAGAAAACCATTTCCCAAGACTCTGCGCGTCCCCGAAAATCAGGATGCCGAGCACAAACGTCCCTGCGGCGCCGATGCCTGTCCAGACGGCATAGGCGGTTCCGATCGGGATTTCCTTCTGGGCGAGCCAAAGCAGAATTCCACTCAGCGCCATGGATATCACGGCAAGCGCGATCCCGCCTCCGACATATTTTGTGGTCTGTGAAAGTTTCAGCCCGAGCGGCCAGCCGATTTCAGAAACTCCTGCAAGAACGAGATAGATCCATGCCATAAGGCATCGAGTTTATTCCGGGCAGACGAACTCCGCCAGCACGGGAACAATCTTCTTGCGTTCGGAGATCAGTTCCTCGGCGGTTGAGGCGTTAATCTCATAGAACCGGCGGGCGTATTGGACCGCCTCGATTCTGCCCCCCTTGTTCTCGATTCTCCAGAGATTCCACTCGGCGAAGAACGGCTCGGTGCCTTCCTCGGAATAGACGAGGAAGTCGGCAATGTAGGATCCGGCGGCCTCGTTTTCCATAACCTGGCCCCTGGCATTCGGACCGCTGGCCTTCGCGTTCTCGATGAGTTTGAAGGCATACGCGCGCGGGTCGGCGATGCCATCGAAGTGGCGCACCGAGATCAGTGTGCTCCACTTTTCAAAGGTTTCCCCTTTTGTCAGAAACTCACGGATGCCCGCCTCGTCGCCGCGCAGAAAATAATCCTCCCCATCGAATTCAAAGGCCGGATTTTCCGCAAAACAGCTTGATGGATAGACCGACGCGACCAGCGGGAGCAGGACGCCCAGGACAAGTGTGTGGATTTTCATGATGTGGTTTTACTGTGCTGGAATCAGCGTCTCCTGGCTGATCTTTCCGTTGCCCGTGACGCTCTGGCCTTCGAATGAATCGCCGTTTTTTGTGAACACCGAGAGGCCGGCAGGGGTGATGACGGCGAGCCCGTCGCCGAGGGACAGGCCCTGGCATTTGGAAGATTTCCCGTTCACTTTCCACAATACATTTTTTGCGATTTCGCCTCCGGAGATAGTGACACTTCCCTCGATCTGGCCGTCATCGACCTCGCGGAGTAACGTGTATCTCCCGTTGATATTCTGGGAATCGAAACTGGCGTGTTCCATGTCGGCATTTCCGATGAGGATCGATTCCTCGTTGGTGGCCGTTGAGCCCTCTCCCGACCAGAATCCGATGAGGGACTGGCCCTCGGACTGGCCGAATATCTGGTAAATGGCGAGGCCGCTGTCCAGCGCGACGCCCAGCGTCATGCCGACCAAAATCCCGGTGCCGTGCGAAACGTCCTTCCCGATCTTCCATTCCATGAGAAGGAGACCATTCTTCACGCGGATTTCCACCGTTCCCTTGTATTGAGTCCCATCGGGATTCCTTCCGCTGACGTTATGGGTTCCCGCAAGCATGCCGGGATCAACAACTGGTGCTCCCTGACCATCCCCGCCGGATGCAAGAGTTTGGCCGGAGGGGGGAGCGGGGTTGGGAGGGAGCGAACCCGGCTCTTTGGCGGATGGTTCCTCCGAACTCGTTCCCACGATTTTTGCCGTTGAGCCGTTTACTTCCAGATCCGCCCAGACATTCGCAGTCTTTTGTTCCTCGGATTCGCTGCGAACCCTGTCTGCCGCCCAGAAGTGAAGAAGCAGCGTGCCGTCCTGCTGCCAGCGAACGGGATCCATTCCTTCGGCAATGGTATCGGTGATCTCGCTCAGGGGGGCAGCCTGTTGTTCGTTCAGTTGGGGAACCGCGATCTCCTTCAGAGAATTGCCGGTGACCTTATAGAGGGACACCACCCGGCTCCGCGATGCCCCGCCTGTGACCGCCACGTAGTTTCGGTCATCGGACCAGAGGAAATCCGGGACGATGGAGGATTCAAATCCATAGTCACTTTTCTCGTTCGCCCTGTCCCAGAATGTTCCCAATACCTTGCCGGTGGATGTATTTTTCAAAACATAAACCGGCTCTTCGCTTTCCGCGTTGGTCTTGACGATATCCAGCGCGGCAAATGTGGAGGCCAGGGTAAGAACCAGGCCACAGGCCGTGAGTGATGCGGTTTTTTTCATAGTTTGTGTCAGGGTAGTGGAGGCGGCAGTGGTTTTCCCCTGGTGCGCAGCCAGCGGACCAAGGCGATGATCAGGAAGATGAACCCGGCGATGACGAGGGCAATGCCGGTGACCTTGATGAAGAGCAGCGCCCCGAACTGAACGAGCACCCCAATGAGATAGAGCGGCAGGGCGAAGACGGGGTTGTCCGTTTGCGTGCTCGGCACGTGGACGGGAATGAGCCTGCTGCTGAGGTCCGGTCCGGATGCATAGATGGCATACCCGCCGAGAGACATCGCGGCCCCGATGGTTGGCATTTTCCATTTGAGAGCGCGACTCATTGGGCTTGTCCGGGTGTGTGGGTGTTTGATTTCTGCTACCTGCCCGTCCACTCGACGTCCAGGATCTGTTCGACTTGCAAATTGCCGCCGGCCTCGGGGATATTTTCGGTGGAAATATTCCAAGTGACCCGGCATTTCCTGCCTGCAAAAGCATCGGGGTTGTCGAGGACCTTTGAGACGGAGGTTCCCGGTCTCAGGATGAAAAGCGACATCTCCCGACCGTCGGCGGTGCGCATGTTCCAATGCGCATAGTCGCCCTGTTCGATTCCAAGGAAGACGCCATCGACCGACTGCGCATCCTTCGCCGTTTTTCCGGTGCCTTTGCTTTTCAGCGCAGCAACGAAATCGGTGCAGTGGGAGTTCAGATACCCAGCCTGCGATTCATAATCCTCGCCGTGTAGGACCGGAGCAGACTTGTCGGTAGTCAGCCACTTAACGATCCTCCCGCCGTCGAAGTAAATGCGCTCTTCAACCTTTTTACCCGTCTTCTCGTAGGTGCTGAAAACGAAAAGGGGCTTTTCGTTCTCCAGATAATACTCATCAGCGCCATTGCCCATGCAGCCCGGCTTGGCCACGATCTTTCGAACTTCCACTCCATCGAGCCAGCCCGTCAGGGAGATCCTGCCGGAATCATCGCTGGCAGAAGCAGTGACTTTCTGGAAGGCCTCCCCGTTGTTATTGATCTGCGCATAAACCGTCTTGTGATGAGCGGTATCCACATCCGCGACCGCAACGCATGAAAAGGCGAGCAGCAACAAGACCGACAAATGAGGGAGCTTCCTGATCATTGGAAAAGCTCCTCTGGCGCACTGTATTTTTCCGACCAACCCGCGTAACCGACATCAGTCATCCCCACGATGTAGGCCACGAGTCGCCAGTTGCTCCCGGATTTTTTCCAAAGGACGACGGTGTCCGCGCTCTGTGCATCGCCTGCCATGATCTTGTTTCCGGAACCATCCACGATACTTCCGTTGAAGAAAGCCCATCCATTGAGTTGTTTGAGCGAGCCGGCAAATTTGACCGTCTTTCTGGCCTCCTGCTCCACACCTGGACGGGCGAGATCGAACAAATAGGCGCGCAGATCCGACCCCTTCGGGACCTCCTGGGGAGCGGCTTGGGCTGTGGCGGTTAAACAGACGGTGATCAGGATGAGTAGTGGTTTCATGATGTTGACGGATGTTTATATTTTGGGATTCCCGTCTCCTGCCTCACTCCGTCGCGTTCGGTGGTGATTTAGGAGTTCGGGCAATTTGCGGGAGAGGAGAGATAATTGTTCCGGCTGTTGGGTTGCACACCGCTGCCATTTGCGGTGCGTGGTTCGAAAAATAGCCTTGTGTGGACGACATCATTGCAGTTTTTGACTGCGGGTCCCGTGACGCGCTCGGGCCATATGACCGACGACTTTCCGGACGGTTAGTTCCATTTGGTATAGGGTCCCGTCGGGCCGTGAACATGATCCGCAGCCAGGACGGCATCGAACCAGCAAGCGGACAATGCCATGGCTGCGAAAATCCGGAGTGAAAAGGCAATTCACACGCTCGCATCTCGAAATGCACCTGCTGGAGCACCTGGTAACGCAGACCGGAGGAATTTCACCACCGGTCCCGGACCGACATCAGGATCAGGGTGCCTGCAGCGAGTTGACGATATTGTTCGCCTGATCCATGCCCTGCTCGTCGTCGAGGTCGGTGATGAACCAGAGTTCTGCAATCTCTTCGTTCGGAAGCGCACACCAGGCCAACGCGAGGCGGACCGGGGTGCCGGATTTCTTTTCCTTGGCCGTTCCAACCGCATAAAATCCGGTCAGACCGGACGGCTTCCAGTCCTGCGCGTCCCCGAGCTCCACATCGTCGAACTTCTCGTTGACCATCTCGAGGCAGTTCTTCATCGAATCGGTCAACGCGTTCTCGCTCCCCTCCAGTGTCCGCATGGAAAAGAGTGCTCCGGTCGGACCGTCCAAGTGGAAATAGTCACCGACTTCCTCCGCCGGGCTGAGTTTCCAATCCGTGGGAACGCTGATCACGAAGCTCGGCTTGTCCTTGGTGGGATACACGAGCGTTTGGGTGCTTCCGGCGAATGTGGGCGCAACGGCAACAAGAAGGCCGCAAGCAAGAAGGCTGAGTAGTTTTTTCATGGTGTGTCGATGGTTGTTGTTGGTCGGCCCTTCAGCGGCTGCGGAAGTTCGTGGGTTTTGGTCTCCAAATAATTGACTGATGTCAAATATTTTTTGCAACCGGTCGCGTTTTCGGGGCGTTCCTGGTTTTCGGCATCTTTTTGCTCAAATTCCCAATGAGTTATTTCCAAGGCCTTTCCGGTGTAGGAGCATTCTGGGCTCGCAGGCGGTCCCGCAACTCGAGAGCCATCCGGTTTTCCGGAGCCTCGACGAGGCATCGCTCGATATAGGCCAGACTTCCGGATGGATCGCCCCGCTCGTGCGCGGTGATCGCGAGGTTGAAAAGAAATGTCGCCCGGTCGGCGGCGGTGGTCGATTCCGCGAAACCCTGCTCAAAGACTTCGGCCGCTTCAGCCGGCAGGCCGCGTTTAAAATACAGGTCGCCTGTGAGTTGGATATTCCGGAGGCGGAAGGCTTCCAGAAATGTCTTCCTGCTTTCCGCGCTGATTCCATCCACCGGAGGTTCCGCGCTGGCGCGCCGCTGCAGAATCGCCGAGAGCATCGCCGCGCTCGATGGGGTGATGCCTCGTGGGGTTGCAAATGTCTTTCCGTGCCGCGGTGGGTGGAATTCCAAGGAGGGGTGGTCGTCTGTGATGATCGGAGCACCTTCCGTGAGATCCCTCACTGCGGAGGGTCCGAGCGTGAAAAGCTGAAGGAACTCTTCAGGTGTGGGCACCTCCAGACGTGGCAGATCCGCGGCGAGTTCCGGGTTTTTGTAGGCCTGCAGAAGTGCAGCCAAACTCACCGAAACGGGGGAGTCTTTTCGCGCGACGATCAGTCCGGTGGTGTTCCAAAGCCATAGGGTGGTCTCAGGGAAAACATCCTGAACCGTGCGAAGAACAGACAGGGATTCCTCAACAGTCAGAAGATGAAACGGAAGCCACTGGACGAGGAACCCGCCTGGGTTCAAGCGCGCTTTTGCGAGCGCATAATATTCCCGCGCATACAGGTTTACGACTCCAGCCTGGGTGGGAGGCATGGGCTCCGAAGTGATGACGTCATAATAATTGGACGTGGTCGCCAGAAAATTGCGTCCGTCGTCGAGAATCAGCTTGGCGCGGGGATTCCCCTGGACTCCATGGTTTGCCTGCCCGAACCACGAGGCGAAATCGAGGACGCTTCGATTGATGTCCACCGCGTCAACTTTTGCATCCGGGTGAAGGAGGGCTGCTCCCGCCGTGGATCCGGTTCCGAAGCAAATCACAAGGACCCGCCTGGCATCACCATGCAGAAGCATTGGCAGATGGCTCATCAGGGGCATGTAGCCGGATCCGCTGCTGTCCGACGTGGCTTCGAATCCATTGATGCGAAGCACATTGATGCCGGAGGCCTCATGGACCACGGTTACTGACCCTGCGGCATCGTCGCGGTGGGCTTTGATGGTGTCCGGCGCTTCTCCGGGACTCCGCGATTCACCTCCCGGGATCCGGTCGAAAGGACATGCGCCGGGTAGAGCCAGCAGGAACCCGGCAGCGATCACTCCAACAACGCCGAACCCTGATAGCCCAGCCAGGCAGGACGAGCGCCGTGTCAGATGGCTCCATGGTAGGAGCCCCGCGGCCATGAGAACCTGAAGGCCCGCCAATACCAGAAGGCATCCTTTGATTGAAAGCATCGGGATAAGAACGAACCCGGCGAGAAACGAGCCGCCGATCGAGCCGATCGTATTGACCCAGTAGGCCTTTCCGATCGTTTCGCCTGTGTGTTCGACATTGTCGATGAGGAGCCGGCTGCCCAGCGGGAAGATGACGCCCATCATGGTCGCAGGAAAAAGCATCACAAGGATGCTGCCGGCAACCGTGGCACCCAACTGCATTCCGCCCGTGAATCCCAGAACACTTGAGAGTCGTTGCGTCCACTCAGGTAAATGTGGGGCCAGGGGTGCCAGAGCCAACGCTCCCGCCGCTGCCAGAAAGAGGGAAACCGAAAGGAAGCGAATGCGATCGACCCGGCCGTCGAGGCGCGAAAAAATCATGCTGCCGAATGCCAGCCCCAGGAGAAAAATGATCAGGATGATCGTGAACGAGTAGATCGTGCTGCCGAACGCAAAGATCAGAATCCGCGTCCATGTTACCTCATATCCCATGGTTAGCAGTCCGGACAGGGCGACGACAGTCCAGAGGATGACACGCAAGGCCGGGGAAAGGGAATTTATCCGCTCCGGGGCCGGATAGTGTGATGGAGTGGGGCCGGGCGTCGTGACGAATGAAAGCCAAAGCGCTGCGATTCCGATGCTCAAATTGACAAAGACGGTGGCGAGGATGGTGCCGGTCATTCCCAACGTGCGGATCAGCAGAAAGCCTGTGAGAGCCCCGCCCAGAACTGCTCCCGCAAGGTTTGTCGAATAAAGGGTTCCCAGATCCCAGCCGAGCCGATCCGGCCGACGGGAGACGTGTCTGACCAGAATCGGAAGTGTTCCGCCCATGAGGATTGCGGGGACTAGTAGCACGATCGCCGAGATGCCGATCCTTAGCGCGAGCAGGTTGATTCCGTGATCGCCGAGCCGTGGAATGAAATGAAGATACGCCTTGTCCATCCAGAAGAGAATTCCCGGTTGAGCGAGTGCAAACAGGCCGATCCCCAATTCAAGGGCAGCATACCAGCGAAGCAAAAAGCGGCTGCGGTCGGCGAGGGGACCGAAAAGCCGCGCCCCCAACGCTAGGCCTCCCATGAAAACAGCAAGGACGGAACTGACCGCCGCCGTCGTCGTGCCGGCAAGGAGCGTGAGCTGTCGGGTCCAGATGATCTCATACGCCAGAGCACATGCCCCGGAGAGAAAGAAGAATGCGAAAATCATCCTCCGGGTGCCGGAGCTGATGGAATCCACCGGTTTTTCCTCAGGCGAGGATCTGGGCGATGTGGGGGGTGAAAAGTCCGGGTTCAAGGAGGAATGAGTCGTGGCCTTTGCCGGAGTGGACGGTGATCCAGGTGACGGGGACGTGCGCGGCCTCGAGCATTTTCACGATGCGCCCCTGTTCCACAGGCGGGAATGACGCATCCGAGTCGATGCTGAAGACCAGAAACCGATGGTCTTTGCAGCGGGAGAAGAGGTCCTCAAAATCGGAGGCTCCCGCCTCGGCGACGAGATCGAACCACTGCCAGGCATCGAGGATGCGCAGATATGTGTTCGCATCGAAGCGCGAGACAAACTTGAGGCCCTGGTGGAGGAGGTAGGATTCCACCGGGTGGTTCATCTCATACCAGCCGAAGGGAGATCCATGGTCCTTCACATCCCCGCGTGCGCGGGCATGGAGGTCCTCGAGCGAGACGAATGTCTTGTGCGCGATGCGGCGCGCGGCGGCCAGGCCGTCGCGTGGTGGGTGCTTCGGGTCGTAGGCGCCGCTACGGAACGCCGGGTCGAGTTCGATTGCGGTGATCTGCTCGAAATTCATCAGGCGTTGCAGTACGGTGGTCTCAAGGCCCGAGGCGATGGGAGCGAGAATCTTCACCCGTTCCGGATGCCTTGTGGCCAGGCTCAGGCAGAGATATCCGCCGATCGAGGCACCGATGGCCGCATGCAGGACCTTGATCCCGAGGTGGTCGATCAGCTTGATCTGCGAATCCACGATGTCCGCAACGCGCAGCACGGGAAAATCCGCCCCCCAGCGGCGGCGGCCATTCTTCGAGGCAGGCCCGGTCGAGCCGTAGCAGCCGCCGAGGTAATTGGCACAGATGACAAAATACCTGTCGGTATCGAGCGCCTTTCCGGGCCCGATAAACTCGTTCCACCAGCCTTCGTGAAGTTCGTCGGTCCAGCGCCCGTCGAGCCCAGACACATCCCGGTTGATGCCCGCCGCATGCTGGCTTCCGGTCATCGCATGAAAGACGAGGATCGCGTTCGAGCGGTTCGCGTTCAGCGAGCCATACGTTTCGTAGGCGAGCGTGAATTTATCAAGCACCGCACCGCAGCGCAGTTGGAACGGCGCGCCCTTGTATTCAAAAAAGCGCGTGCGGACGTGCCCGATCCGATGGGATTTACTTCGCGGCATTCAACGCCTGGTCAATGTCCTCGAGGATGTCAGCGATGTTTTCGATGCCGACGGAGAGACGGATGTAATCCTGCGTGACGCCGGTTGCTTCCTGCTCTTCCGCTGTGAGCTGTTGGTGTGTCGTCGAGGCAGGGTGGATGACAAGGCTCTTTGAGTCTCCGATGTTCGCGAGGTGGGAGAAGAGCTTCACCGAATTGATGAATTTCTTTCCGGCCTCCAGGCCGCCCTTGATTCCGAATCCGACGATCCCGCCGAATCCGCCCTTGAGATACTTCGCGGCGTTCGCATGGTTCGGACTGTCTTCAAGTCCGGGATAGGTGACCCATGCGACAGCGGGATGGTTTTTCAAGTGCTTCGCGACGGCGAGCGCGTTTTCGGAATGGCGCTGGATTCTCAGAGGCAGGGTCTCGAGACCCTGCAGGAGCTGGAAGGCGTTGAACGGGCTCAGGGCCGCACCGATGTCGCGCAGGAGCTGGACGCGGACCTTCAAAATGAAGGCGACATTTCCCATGCCGGGAACGTTGCCGAGTGCATCCCAGAAAACGAGTCCGTGGTAGCTGGGGTCCGGCTCGGTGAACTCCGGAAATTTCCCGTTGTTCCACTTGAAGTTCCCGGAGTCCACGATCACGCCGCCGATCGACGTGCCGTGGCCGCCAACGTATTTTGTAGCGGAAAGCACCACGATGTCCGCGCCGTGGTCGATCGGTCTGACCAGGCCGACGCCAACCGTGTTGTCCACGACAAGCGGAATCCCTGCCTCGTGCGCGATTTCCGAGATGGCCTTAAAATCCGGCACATCGAGTTTTGGATTTCCGACCGTCTCGGCATAGATCGCGCGGGTGCGAGGGGTGATCGCTTTGCGGAAGGCCTCCGGGTCTTTGGAATCCACGAAGACAACCTTTCTCCCGAGTTTCGGGAACGTGTAGTGGAGGAGTTGGTAGGATCCGCCGTAGAGGTTGTTCGCCGCGACGATTTCATCGCCAACCTGCGTGATCGCCAGGAGTGCGAATGTTGTCGCTGCCTGGCCGGACGCCAGCGCCAGTGCACCGGTGCCGCCTTCGAGCGCTGCCATGCGCTTCTCAAAGACATCCGTCGTCGGATTCATGAGCCGCGTGTAAATATTCCCGAATTCCTTCAGGGCAAAAAGATTTGCGGCGTGTTCGGTGCTTTTGAAAACGTAGGAGGTCGTCTGGTAGATCGGAACCGCCCGCGAGCCGGTCGTGGGATCGGGCACTTGACCCGCGTGAAGGGAGAGAGTCTCGAAGCGTTGTGGCATAGGAGCGGAAAACTAAACGATTCCGCTCAGAAATTCAAAACACTTTACTCGCCCGAGGGAGCCATCGGGCTGGTCGACTGGCTGAACGCGAGAGGCAGGGTGATCTGCGGGGCATTCTTCAGAGTCATCACAAAGAGCACTCCGATATCGCGGTCGCCGCCCTCGTTGTCCCGGATCTCGGTGCCGATCGAGGCCACCCAGCTGGAGAGGTCACGATGGATCAGGTACCGCTGATACTGCAGGATCTGGGAGTTGAACTCATACTGCTCGTAGAAGCTGAACGCCCAGTGGTCGTTGAGCCGGAAGTAGCTGTAGAAATTGAGCTGGCTGTTGTCCGCGAAGAAATCGTTGCCGTCGATGTAGCGGTGACCAATATTCAGCGACCAGTCGCGGGTCGGCATGAAGCTGAACCAGGTGTTGAATTCCGTGAACCCTTGTGAATTGATCGGGAGTTGGGTCTCCATCCGCAAGCTCGCCCACGGGACCGGGTTGAATCCGATCACGTTGAAGACGTTCGAGGTCGGGGCATCGGAATACGGACTGTCCATGTTGACGTCCATGAACGTGTCGAGCGTGAACCATTGAAGCGTGCGGTTGTCGCGGCGTGTCTGCAGACTCTGGCGGGCACCGATGCGCACGATGTTCCAAGTGTCGATCGAATCCACAGCCGTGAATTGGGGAAAGTTCAGAGGCAGGAGTTGAGTGGATTCCACAACGCGGTCGAACTGGTAAATGTCGCTCGGGCTGGGCCCGAAATTATAGACTCCGGAGTAGTTGACATACGGCTGGACGACGTGCCGGAGCCCGTCGAGGCCGAGCCATTTGCTCTGGATTTTTTCATACGCCTTCGAGAATTTTGTGGAAGCCTCGATCCCGTAATTGGCCACCGCCCGGAAGACGGCTCCCTTGTTTTGCAGGGTGGGGGATGGGTTGTTGAGCGGGGTTCCTTCGATCTGAGGGTTGATGACGGTGAGCTCGCCGGTCACGGGATCGATTGCCGTGTCGCCGCCGGTCTGGTTCACGAACGAGCCGCTCTCGCTGTAGTAGGTCCCGCGAATACCGACGCGGGGGGTTAGCGAAAGCCATCCGAACAGCGTCTTGGGCAGCGACCATTGATGGTAGGTGTCGAAACGCACGGCACCGTAGTCGGGATACTCGGTTTCACCGAATGACGGGTTGTTCGAGAAAGTGCGGCGAAGATTAGCGACACCGGTTTCCCCGTCGTAGTTCACCGGCGTCCCGAAGAACTCCAACTGCTTGAAGTCAAAGACGAACTCCGGGAGGCGCTCGGTGACATCCTGGAAATCGTTGACCTGCCAGCGGGCAAGAAGGTTGAGGGTGTAGAACTCGTTCCACTTCGTGACGGCCAGCACGTTATCCGGCTGCGGGTCCACGCGGAACTCCGCAGGGTAGAAATCTTCGAGGAAATCCACGTCGCTGAGGACGTTGATGTCAGCGGTTGCGTAGATGTCGTCGGTGAGGAAGAGCCTTTGCTGGAAGGAAACCCGGTAGCGGCTGGTCGTGCGGGTTTCCGCCGGTTCGCCGGGGGCGTCGACGCTGGTGACATCGGTTGTCTCGAAGACGTAGTCGCTGCGCAGCTTTCCGTAGCTCCGGTTGTCTTTTCCGTAGAGCATGTCGAGATCGAGGCCGATCGAAGGGCCGAATTTGTCCCTGTATTCGAGCTTGGCTGTGGCAGTGACGCCGGTGACCACCGGAAAACTGTAGGCCGTGAGGAGGTAGGCACCCCAACGGGAGTCGTAGCCCGGAAGGAACTGGAACCCTGTGTTGTTGATATTCGCGAAAAGGTAGGGAAACCAGAAGATCGGAGTCTGCCCGATATAGACAGTCGAATTGGAGATGACCACCCGGTCCTCGGCGTAGATTCTCATCGAGTGCGCCTTCACGTGGAAGTCCGGCTTTGAGTTGTCGTCGGTGGTGAACACCCCATCCCTCACGCGAAACTCCCGCTGAGACATCGCCCGGAAATTGAAAGCGTGGAACAAGAGCGGGTCGTTCGAACCGGAGAGTTCGAGCGCACGCATCTGCTTGCTCTCAAGATTGAACAGCGAACGCTGTCCGGTCAGCACTTGATTGGGGGTGTAGACCCGGATGTTCCCCACAAGGAGGACGTCGCGCGTCTCCGGGTTGTATTCCGCGTAATCGCAGTAAATGCTGTATTCCCCGTAATGGATCTGGACGTTGTCCTCCGCGATGGCGACGCCACCTTCAAAACGGGTGTTGCCATCCGCCGTGATTTCGACCGGGAAATCCCCGAAACTCCCGAACTGTGCGCGAAGCATGGACAGGGAGATGGCAACAAAAAAACAAACGACGGCGGCTTTCCTCATGGACGGTTGCAAACTAGTGGGCTACAGCAGCCGATCAAGGACAAAATGTGTGCCCGGCGGCTGCAGAAGCGCCCGGGGATCAATGGAATCCCGGCAGCGAGTGGCCCAACCTTGTCTCAGATCATGGATCTTCGGTTGACTTTCCATTTTTATTTCTAATTTTTGAATATGGAATCAGGGTGGGGTATGGGTAAACGCGGATTGAAGATATTCTTCCGGACAGCACTTTTTGCGCTCGGATTGAATGTCGCCTGCGTTACCCACGTCCTGGGCCAGCATGTGGAGGTTGTTGCCAAGGATCTGCCTGAGCCTGTCCCTGTCGCGGGCCGGGATATCGCGCTCATTTTTGATGACGGACCACTTTCTTCAACCACTCCGCAAGTGCTGGATTTGCTGAAGAAGTTCGGTATGCATGCCACCTTTTCGGTGGTGGGCAAAAACGTGGAGGCCTTTCCTGATATCGCGAAGCGGATTATCGCCGAGGGACATGAGATTGCCAACCAGACCTATTCCCATCCGGACCCGGAACTCGTGAGCCATGACGTTTTTATGGCCGAAGTTGATCGTGGGCAGGAGGTGATCCGGAAGATCACCGGCGTTTCGCCCGTGTATTTCTGTCCGCCGGAGGGAGAACTGCGTGATGACCTGGTTCTACTGGTGCGATCAAAGGGCTATCTGATTCTTGAGCCGACTTTGGATTCCGGCGACTGGCGGTCACCGCCGGCTGGCGAGGTGAGCCGCGTGGTGCTGGAGGGCGTGACTCCGGGCGCTGTCATATTGTTTCACGACAGTTTTCCAAAATCGGTTGCGGAGCTGCCCGGCATTGTCGAAAAATTGTCGCAGAGGGGTTACCGCTCTCTCACGCTCTCCGAACTCAGTGCCGGTGCCTCAAAAGGAAGGTAATGCCAAACGCACGGACCGAGGAGGATCATATCGCGGGCATGCCCCGGGGTTCTTTACTCGATCACTGGTCGTTGCGCTCACCCTCGTCGAGATCCACCTCCACCGCCAGGTAGTGTGTGATTTTTCCAGCCTTGCTCAAGATGGGTGATATCAGGGCCGACTCCCAGAAAAGCTCCCCGTTTTTCCTCCTGTTGTGGAACCGTCCGCGCCATTCCTTCCCGGATGTGATGGCCTCCCACATCTCCCGGTAGGTTTCCGGTGGCGTTTCCCCCGATTTCAGGATGCGCGGATTTTTCCCGACGGCTTCCTCCAGGGTATAGCCGGTCAAGGCGGAGAACCTCGGATTCACGTAGGTGATTTTCCCTGCGGTGTCGGTGATGGCGATCGAAACCGGGCACTGTTCGACCGCCTGCGACAATTGGCGTAATTGCTCATCCATCCGGTTGCGTTCGGAGACATCCCGCAGCAATGCGAGCACGAGGCGGCGGCCGTAAAGTTCGAGCCGGGAGGCCGAGGCGTGAACCGGCACCGGTCTCCCGTCGCTGCGGATCACCTCCAGTTCACACCCGCCCGTCTGATCGCTTCCGGCGGCGGCGTGCAGCGAGGCAACTCCCGCGAGGCCGCTTTGTGGCTCGAAGAGACCGACAAGATTGGAGCCGAGGATTTCCCTGCGGGTCTTGCCGAGTAGAATTTCCGCCTGGGCGTTTGTGTCGATGATCCGGCCGGACTCCTCTTCTATGACAAACGAGGCATCGCTTAACGCCTCGAAGAGATGGCGGTATTTGTTTTCGGAAGTGCGCATGGCCTCCTCCGCCTCGCGGCCGGCCTTCCGGTCCGCAGCCTCACGCAGTTCGCGTTCGACGGCCGGGCAGAGGCGAGTGAGGCGGCTTTTGATCACGTAATCGTGAGCGCCCGCTTTCATGGCTTCCACCGCCGATTCCTCGCCGATCGTTCCCGAGACGAATATGAAAGGGAGATCCCGCCCGCTTTCCTTGAAAATCTTCAACGCCTCGCTGCCGCTGAACCGCGGAAATGTGTAATCACAGAGGATGATGTCCCACGCCCCCCGTTCCAACGCTTCCCGAAAACCCTCCGGGGTCTCGACGCGCTCGGAGATGGCGTCATAGCCTCCCTTGCGGAGTTCTCGCAGGAGCAGGAGAGCGTCCTCCTCGCAGTCCTCGGCAATGAGCACTTGAAGCGGAGTGCTCATGGGGCTGGAGCGATCTCCGGCGGGGGTTCGTTGAGAATCAGCCAGTAGAGTTCCAGTTCGCGGACCGCCTTGCTGAACTGCTCGAAGTCCACCGGTTTGCGGATGTAGCTGTTGGCACCATGGTCGTAGCTCCTCAAAATATCGGTTTCTTCCTTGGAGGAGGTGAGAACAACGACAGGCAGCCGCTTCAGCCGTTCATCGGCCCGGATCTTCCGCAGCGTCTCCAGTCCGTCCATCCTGGGAAGCTTGAGATCGAGCAATATGACCGAGGGGAGCGTTCCAGTTCCCTCAGACGCCGCCGCGCTGGCTTTAGCCAGATGTTCCATCGCCTCCACGCCGTCGCTCACGACCACCAGCTCGTTGGCGATCTTGTTTTCCCGGAGAGCTCGCCTCGTCAGCTTGACGTCGTCCGGATTGTCTTCAACCAGGAGGATTTTTTTCATGATTCTGTTCCGGCTTGGGAAGGGAGAAGTAGGCAGTGGCCCCGCCGTCAACCTGTCCTTCGATCCAGACTTTTCCACCGTGGCGGTTGATGATCCGTTGCACGCTTGCCAGACCGATTCCTGTGCCGGGAAACTCGCTCGTGGCGTGGAGCCGCTGAAAGGCCCCGAAAAGTTTCGGGGCATATTTCATGTCGAAGCCGACCCCGTTGTCGCGCACGAAGAAGACAGGTGTTCCCTCACGGGTCTCCCTGCCGAACCTGATGTTTGCATCGGGATGCTTTCCAGTGAATTTCCAGGCGTTTCCGATGAGGTTCTCCAGGACGACACGCATCTGGTTTCCGTCTGCAAGCACGATGCCTCCGGCCTCGATCTGGAAATTCACCCTGCGTTCCGGTTCGAGCTTTCTCAAATCGTCAGCCACCGTGGCGGCCAGCGCGCTCAGGTCCACCGGGAGAAGGCGGAGTGGTGTGCGGTTGAGCCGCGAGAGCTGCAGGATGTCGTCGATCAGGCGGGCCATGCGCTGGCTCGCGTTCCGAACGATCTGTAGGTTTTCCCGGCCGGCTTCGTCGAGCTTGTCGGCATAATCCTCGAGCAGGATCTTGCTGAATCCGTCGATGCTGCGCAGCGGGGCCCGCAGGTCGTGCGACACGGAATAGGCAAACGCCTCGAGCTCCTTGTTTGCCGATTCCAGCTGGGCGGTGCGGGCGATGACCCGTTTCTCGAGCTCTTCGTTGAGCTGTTGGATTTTTTGTTCCGCTTGCCTGTGTTCAATGACGACGCTGGTGAGACCCGCCATGGATTTCATCAAATCCAAATCCCGGTCGGTGGGAGCATAGGGGATCCTGTGATACATCGCGAACGTCCCGATGACGCTTCCCTGGCTGCTGAGGATCGGTTCGGACCAGCATGCCGCGACGCGCGCCCGCATCGCAAGGTCGCGAAACGCCTCCCAGAAGGGGTGCGTCTGGATGTTTTCCACCACGACACGCTTTCCGGTGAATGCTGCCGTGCCGCAGGAGCCGATACCCTGGCCGATCGGCATGCCGTGAATCGTATCGTTGTAAAACTTTGGCAGGCTTGGTGCGGCCCCCAGAAGCAGGCGTCCAGCCTCCTTGTCCAGCAAGAGAACGGAGGCGATAGGGCCCTTGTTTTCCTCTTCGATGTGCAGGACAATTTCAGTGAGGATTTCACGGAGGGGAAGCCCCTTCGTGAGATCCTCCAGGACTCTGACCCGCATGCGCTCGCGTTTTTCCAGCACCGTGCGCTCGGTGATGTCGCGGGCAAGGGTCGAGGCACCGGTGATCTTCCCGGAGGAGTCTTTTATCGGGGAGATGGTGAGCGAGACTTGAATGAGGTTTCCATCTTTGCGCACACGGGACGTCTCAAAGTGTTCGACGGATTCCCCGCGCTTCAGCCGTTCCATGATCCCCGCCAGTTCGTTGCGAAGATTCGCAGGAACCAGGACCGAAACTGGCCGGCCCACAATCTCATCCGAGCGGTAGCCGTAGATCCTATCGGCTCCCCGGTTCCAGCTGAGGATCTTTTCGTCCAGGGCCACTCCGATGAGCGCGTCGTTCGACGATTCCACGATGGAGGCAAGATGTCGGATTTTTTCTTCCGCCAGTTTACGCTCCGTGATGTCCTGAACCGTGCCCACCATTCGAACCGGATTGTTCCCGCTGTCCCGGACGAGGGAGCCCCGGCCGTAAAGATATTTAAGGTTTCCATCCGGCCTCACGGCGCGGAACTCGATGCCGTCCGGCTTTTCATCCGCCATACAGGCGCGGAGCCATTCGTTCATCATGGCAAGGTCGTCGGCATGGATCAACGAAAGGAATGAGTCGGTTGAGAGTTCAAACGATTCTGGTGAAAGCCCGTAGACACGATAGGTTTCATCCGACCAAACAACGCGGTTCGTCGCCAGATCAAGCAGCCAGCTTCCGATGTGCGCGGCCCGCAGGGATTCGGCCATCAGGAATTCTTCTTGCCTGCTGTCCAGGGGCTTGTCTGCTTTACCAGGCGTCTTTTTCATGGGGGTCTCTACCTGAAGATCGGCCGGGTAGGATTTCGGGCCAACGTGCGAATGTCCTCCGCCGGTGGAGAGATGGGATGCTGCATCTCATACACCCGGAGGATACGTCCGCGCGCCTGACATGGCCAGATCAAATGCGGTGAAGGTGGCTTGAATTCGCGATTTCGCGGGGAGAGGAAATTCCCGGCGCGGGTTACAATAATTCGCTTTCCGACGAGGGTTGTTTAGGATAGGGAAACGGACTGGCACCGGTGGGTTGCCTTCCTGATTTTGAAGAACACCCCGTCTGATATCCAACCGGAACTTTCCGGCTCGCAAAAACGGATCGCCAGTTCCGCTGCCCTTCATCAGTTCCTCGCCCTGGATCCAGAGCCCTGCGCTGTTCCATTCCAGGATGCCTAGACAAGCCGAGACGACGATCATGGACCGAGCGCTTAGAATTTTGTTCATCGAAGACAGTCCGGCTGATGTCACGCTCGCCGAGCACACGTTGCGTCATGAGCGTATCGAATTTGTTTCCAGATGCGTGCAGAACGCAGCGGATCTTGCGCCTGCGCTCGGGGAATTTCATCCCGATGTCATCATCTCTGACTACGCATTGCCGGACTACGACGGGCTGAGCGCGCTCCGGCTTTGCAAGGAGCGCTGTCCGCGGGTTCCATTCATCCTGCACACGGCTGCGCTGAAGGACGAGGCGGCGGTTTTCTGCATCAGGGCCGGTGCCGATGACTATGTGCTCAAGCAGAATCTTGAACATTTGCCGTTTGCTGTGAAGAACGCGCTGGAGCGGCGGCGGGCGCAGGAAGCTGAGCATGTGGCGATGGAGAAACTGGTCCTGCTCTCCCGGGCTGTCGAACAGAGCACCGCCTCGATCATTATCACGAACGTTTCCGGCACCATCGAATACGTCAATCCGAAGTTCCTTCAGGTGACGGGGTATACGCTTGAGGAAGCGATCGGCCAGAATCCGCGCATCCTGAAGTCCGGCCGGCAACCGAAGGAGTTCTACGTCGAGATGTGGCGGAAAATCACCGCAGGCGAGGAGTGGAGCGGGGAGGTTGAGAACCGGCGGAAAAACGGGGAGATCTACATCGAATCAGTTACGATTTACCCGATCCGCGACGAGCAGGGAACCGTTACGCATTTCCTCGCCGTAAAGGAGGACATCACCGCGCGCCGGCATGCCGAGGAACGCGCCGCGAACGAAAGCACCCTGCTCAGCGAGTTGATCGCGGCGATTCCCGACAAGATTTACTTCAAGGATACGCGGTATCGTTTTTTGAAAGTGAACGACGCCGTGCTTCGCGGCTTCGGCAGACAGCTGTCTGAGGTGATCGGTCACACGGACATGGAGCTGGGACCAAACGAGTCCGCCAACAAATCCCTCGCTGATGACCGGTTCGTCATCGAGACCGGAGAGGCGCTGATCGGCATCGAGGAGCAGGAGGTTTCACCGGACGGCAAAGTGCGGTGGTATTCCACGACCAAAGTCCCTCTCCGCGACTCTGCTGGAAAAATCATTGGTCTCATGGGCATCACCCGCGACGTGACCAACCTCAAGACCACCGAGAACCGCCTCCGCGTGTCGAACTCCCAGCTTAAGGATTCCCTTGCGCGTTCCCGCGAACTTGCGGAGAAGGCCGAGTCAGCGAACCGGGCGAAAAGCGAGTTCCTTGCGAACATGAGCCACGAGATCCGGACGCCGATGAATGGTGTCATCGGGATGACCGATCTGCTCATCGAGAGCGGTCTCGCCGCGGAGCAGATGGAATACGCGCAGGCCATCCAATCCTGTGGCGACACGCTCCTCTCGCTCATCAACGACATCCTCGACTTTTCCAAGGTGGAAGCCGGACAGCTCGTCCTTGAGAACCTGGACTTTGACATCCGTTCGACGCTGGATGACACGGTCGAAATCCTCGCTTTCAAGGCGCAGGAGAAGGGGCTTGATTTGGCCTGCATTGTCGCGGACGAAGTGCCGGAGTTTCTGAAGGGGGATCCGGGCCGCCTGCGGCAGGTTCTCTTCAACCTGATCGGTAACGCGATCAAGTTCACCGCCACCGGAGGAGTTTCCGTTCAAGTGGACTGCATCGGAAAATCCGACTCGTCGGCCACCCTGCGGTTCAGCATTACGGATACCGGGATCGGTATTCCCGCCGACAAGCAGTCTGCCATCTTTTCCAAATTCACCCAGGCCGATGCTTCCACGACACGAGAGTTCGGTGGAACCGGGCTCGGCCTCGCGATCTGCCGGCAACTTGTCCATCTTTTCCGGGGAGAAATCGGTGTCACGAGCGTGGAGAGCAAGGGGGCGACGTTTTTTTTCACGGCCGAGTTCGAGAAGTCTTCTGCCGCAGCTGCGCAGCCCCCGCCTCATGAGGCGGACCTCTCCGGGGTGCGGGTGCTCGTCGCCGATGATTTCAAGACCAACCGCGTTCTCATGGCGAGGCTGCTGACGCGCTGGGGGTGCCGGTTTGGCGAGGCGAAGGATGCAGTGACCGCGCTGGGCATGCTCAAACAGGCTGCGCGGGAAGGTGACCCCTACGTGGCCGTGCTCTCGGATATGCATATGCCCGGCATGGACGGCGCGGAACTCGGTCGCCAGATCAAGGCGGATGATGAGATCAAGTCGGCCCGGCTGGTGATGCTGACGTCCCTTGGCAAGCGAGGAGATGCCGAGCGCTTGGCCGGGTTCGGATTTTCCGGATATCTGCCCAAGCCCATCCGCCCAGGACTTCTGCGGAAATGCCTGGCGCTCGTTCTCGGGCGGGAGGAGGCAACGGGGTCCGACCACCACCTGATCACCCGTCATACGGTGGCTGAGACCACCCGCAGGAAGCTCAGGGTTCTGGTCGCGGAGGATAATTCGACGAACCGGATTGTTGCTGTCAAAATGCTTGAGAAACTCGGGCACACGGCTGACGCCGTGGGCAACGGGAGGGAAGCTGTCGAGTCTCTGAAGAGCCTCCCGTATGACATCGTGCTGATGGACTGCCAGATGCCGGTCATGGACGGATTCGATGCCTCCCGTGCCATACGCAGTCCGGATTCCGGGGTAAAAAACCACAGTATCCCGATCATTGCCATCACCGCTCATGCGATGAAGGGGGACCGCGAGCTCTGCCTGGAGGCGGGGATGAACGACTACCTGACCAAGCCGGTTAACCCCCGCGATCTTGCGGCGGCTCTCGAGCGCTGGGGTCCGTGCGGTTCCCATATCGGCGATCCCCAGCCAGTCTCCTATCATTCCACGGGTGGTGAGTCCGCCAAGTCGTTCGATCTGGCGGGTTTCATCGAGCGGACGATGGATGACCGGGATCTTGCGATCGAGATTGCCGAGGCTTTCCTTGCCGACACTCCGCCGCTTTTCGCTCAACTCGTGTCCGCGATTTCGGGGGGGGATTCAGCTTCCGCCGGCAAATTCGCCCATACGCTCAAAGGCTCCAGTGCCAACATGGGGGGAGAGGAATTCAGCCGGATTTCCGCGCAAATGCAGGATGCGGGCAGGGCTGGAAACCTTGTGCTGCTCAGGGAACTCCTCCCGGCCGCACGCACCGCCCTTCAAGGTCTGGTTGCTGCCATCGAAAAAGAATTCCGCTCAACCGGCAGCCAGGCTTGAGGATATCTCATCTCCTCGCCTGGATCGGCAAGATTTACAGGATTTTCAGGAGTGAATTGTATCGACGGGAAAGAGAACCATTTGGTTTGACGGGAATACACCCGAAAACCGTTTTTCTCTGCGTCCCCTGCGGCTCTGCGTGAGGAATCGCCGGATCCGGGAAACATTCCCTCACCGGCTTGAAGCCACTCCAGAAAGAGTGCAGGCCACTGCAACGAATGCTGCAGTGGCCTGCTGTTCCCCCCAGAACAAAGGTGATAAAGCAGGTGCCATGCCAACTTCACCTTTGAAGTGAGATTTTCCAAAAAAGCGGGTTTCGTGGCCGTTTAGAGGGACCGGCGCTGTCCGGTCCGGTTTCATCGTTGGAAGTCACAGCGGTCGTCCCTCCAGAAAATGATTTTCTGGCGGGAGTGGACGGAAGGAGGTTCTCCTGCCCGTGAGAGCGCTTACTTGGCAAGGGATGGGTTCCAAAGATTGACGCCCAGTGCCGGGTTGATTGTTGCCTCAACCGGTAATGCCTCAACGTGGCCGTCCACAAAGAGGTAATTGGATTTTTTTGAGTGGCGATCCGACGCGACGGCATTTCGCGCTGCGGGTATGCCCGACCACTGGTGGCACATGAAATGGTCGCCGAACGCCACCGGGCGTGTTTCGGCGAGGAGGATAGTCTTTGATGGGGAAGCAACCTGGCACGCCCGGCGCCATGTTGACGGACTACCCTGGTAGTCGTCGCCGTCGGGGGTGAGTTCGTAAAAGACATTCATCCCGTAGCTGTAAACGGTCGCGTCCGTTGAGGAATCGGCAGGGCAGCGGAAATATCGGTTGAACACCGTCTTCCAACCGGCGGGAGAGACGGTGGCGGGAGCCCCAAGGTAGGTGGCGATGGACGCTGCCCAGCCGGGTTCCCGGTGAACTCCGGCGCTGTGAAAACTGCGGGGATATTCTCCATCGTGATCCTGGGCATAGAGAGGGATCCCCACTGCCAGGCTCCGGAGTTTTGTCGCACAGCTTGCGGCACGGCTTGCGGCACGGGCGCTGTTCAGCGCTGGGACAGCCACCGCCGCGAGCATCGCGACGATGGCAGCCACAGCCAACACCTCTATAATGGTAAAGCCATCTCCGGTGCTGCTCGGAAAGTGGATGCGCTCACCCACGCGAAGAAGGCGACGATGGCTTGCGATGGCGTGCCATGAGGGCCAGAACTCCGAGAGCGAGGAGCGCGCAGGTGGACGGCTCCGGCACAACGGTCCAGGAGTAGTTCACCGAGGCGGAGGTGAAGTTCGTGTCTGCTGTCGCGCTCAGGGCAGATGCATCATACTGCGCGAATCCGGTCGTTCCAGTGAACGCAGTGCTCGCGATAAAAATCTCGAACGTTGCCGAATAGGTGCCCGCAAGAACCGACGATGGCAGGGTGAAGTAGTTGTGCCACATCGAGCCGTTCCAGAGCACCTGGGATCCGATCGATGGGAAAACCTGGTCCCACCGGTTCTGCGCATTGACGTAGTTGTAGGATTCGAGCAGGGAACTGGACGCTGCGGTCAGCTTGATGGCGAGAGACTTCCCCGTCGGCAGGTTGGCCATACCCATCATCGGCATGGCCATGAACATGAATCCGTACTGGTTGTTGAATAGGTCTCCGTTGCCGGCATTTGCTGGCGGGGTTCCCCCGACTCCCGCCGGCGAACCGATGTCGTTCCTCCAGCCGGCGGTATCTGCGAACCAACTGCCCGGGCTCCAGGCTTCAAGCGTACTCAGAACAGGAGTGGTTCCCGGGTTGAAGCTGATCGAAAGCGTGCCGCTTGTCGGATCCATGTTGTCGTCTGCTCCTGTGATTGTGACCATGGGCATCTTCATGCCGCCCTGGTCATCCGGGCCCGGAACAGCGGTGATGAGTCCGGCATGGAGAGGTGAAGCCGCAAGCACCACTGCGGCCGTGAAAATAGTGAATTTGTTTTTCATAAAAGGAATCGGAGTTGCTTCAAGCGCAGGGAGAGGCCCCTGTTGCAGATAGGAACAGGGTTGGTTGTTGCCTCCCCGGAGAATTCCGAAGCATTGTCCGTGAGCCGGACAGAATTCTCCGCGCGGTTTGTTGTGGCCCGGGCATTTTGCCCGGGCTCGACGTCGCACGGGCAGAGAATGCCCATGCCACGTCTGAATTTTGCGCTTACGCCGCTATGGGGACCGGAGAGGAGGGGGGAGAGGGACGGGCAGAGGCCACCTCATCTAAAATGGGTGGGTAGAAAAAATCTGTTTCCGGAGGGATCGGAGCCTCACGTATGAGACGCGCAAGAAACTTGTCGATTTTCTTGTCCGCCTTGACGGTCGCGGGAAGCCTGGTTTCTTTCTGCCGGCCTTCCTCGACGGTGCGGCACATCTGGCAGGGCGCTTTTCCTCCGAAGGTCTTGATGATCGCTCCGCGGAAAGACTCGTTCTGCGAATATTCGATCAGCATTCCGGTCCAGGCAACGCTCTGTAGGACCGCCCAATGCCCGCCGGCGATGGAAAACATCGCCAAAAAAAGCAGTGGATATCCCGTGGCACGCAGCATGTTTTTTCAGTGCCGGTTTTCTTGATCCCTGTCAATGGATTTCACCGAATCACCCAGCGGAGTTTTGCCGAAGTGGCGCGAGGGTTCGCGTGGCACTCTGCCGGAGTCGGACGGGTGACGTTGTCGGCGATTCGGGAGTAAACTCCCGCCCGGAATCCGGACTGGAAGGCCTTTTTCACGCGTCGGTCCTCGCCGGAATGGAACGTGAGGATCACTGCGCGACCTCCGGGCTTCAGGCAGCCTGGAAGGTTCCGAAGAAATGCGTCGAGGGCGGAGAATTCCTCGTTCACCTCGATGCGTATGGCTTGAAAAACGCGCCGCACGGATTTTTCGATGTCCTCGGGAGGAATGGAGGCCAACTCAGAGCGGACGGCATTGGCAAGGTCGGTGGTGAGAGCGAAATCTTTTCCGGCCAGCGCGGTGGCGATCCGGCCGGCGTGGGGTTCGTCGGCATTTTCCCGGAGGAGGGTTTCCAGGGCGGATGATTGGATTTTTTTCAAAAGTCCCGCTGCGGAGAGTCCGCGCTGCGGATTCATTCGCATGTCGAGCGGTCCGGCAGTCTTTGTCGAGAATCCTCGGCCCGGGGTGTCGAGTTGCATCGAAGAAACTCCGAGGTCGGCCAGGATGCAGTCCGCCCCCTCCATTCCCTCCGCAACCATCGCCGCTGGGAGACCGGCGAAGTTGGATTTTCTGATCCGGAGTGTTTCGGAGCCGAGACCAAGCGTTGCGAGCCGGGCCCCCGTCCTCGGCAACTCCACGGGATCCACATCGAGCCCGAGCAGAAGTCCGTCCGGCTGAATAAAGGGGAGCATTGCCGAGGCGTGCCCTCCATGCCCGAGCGTGCAATCAACAATGATCTCGCCCGGCTGCGGATGAAGGACCTCAAGAATTTCCTCCACCATGATGGGAACATGTGACCCGGCGGGAGTTTTTCCTGAGGCCAGAACTTTCGCGACGGTTTCGGGGCGGTTTTCGAGTTCCTTGTATTTTTCCTCGAACCGCCGCGGGTATTTTCCGGAGTAACGCGGCCGGCGGCGATGAGGGGGCGTTTGCACCATCCCATCATCTGCTTTTCCTTGCGGGCCCTGCGCCTTAGCGTGAGGAGTCTCCGGGCTCAAAGCTCGTTGTATTTTTTATTCGACCCTTTGGCCTTGTCGACAGGGTATCGGGTTTCATTGCGGGCGAGCTTGGCGCGGATCGCCTCCGGCAGGCTTACGGCGCAGTTGTCTGCGAGTTCGAAGATGAGGATCGCGATGTCGGCCATCTCGGAAGCAATTTCCTCTTTGCGTTCAGCGACCCGCCGGTCCGACTGCTCCGGGCTTTGCCAAACGAAATGCTGGAGCAGCTCTCCCGCTTCGGCGGTGATCGCAACGGCGAGTTCTTTGGGATTGTGGAATTGTTTCCAGTCCCGCGCGTCGCGGAAGGCGCGGATCTCGGCTGTCAGGGATTCAATGCTGGTCGGCATGCAGGATATCCTAGCCGGAGGTGAGCTTCACCGACAACCTTCGAGTCCATTTGTACAGTCACTCACGTTGTCGGGTGCCGCCTGCACCCTGTGGACAGCATTTTTTTGCGCAAAAATCGGTCTGATCTGATTCAGCTAGATGCTTAAGTGCCGAAATACCTGTCCCCCGCATCCCCGAGCCCCGGCACGATATAGGCTCTGTCGTTGAGTTCCGGATCCAGCGCTGCCAGGAAAACCGGGACGTCAGGGTGACGGGAAATGAAAAGTTCGACGCCCGGCCGCGCGCCGATGACAGCGAGCATCCGCAGGCATTTGGCTCCGGCGGCCTTTAATTTATCCACCGCATCTGCGGCGCTCTGGCCGGTTGCGAGCATTGGGTCCACGACAAAAATGTCCGCCCCCTCCAGCGGCGGGGTTTTGAAGTAATAGCTTTGCGGTTCAAGTGTGTTCTCATCGCGGTAGAGCCCGACGTGCCCAACGCGGGCGTCGGGAAAAATCTGGAGCAATGCCCCCGTCATGCCCAGGCCGGCGCGGAGGATCGGGATGATCACGAGCGGCCGTGCAAATTCATGCCCGGTGCAGGAGGCGAGGGGCGTTTGCAGCGGAAACTCCCTCAACGCCAGATCGCGGGATGCCTCGACACCCACAATGACCGCCAGCTCCCGCAATGCGCGGCGGAAATCCCCGAGGGAAGTCTCCCGGTTCCTGAGGCGGGCGACGCTGACCTTCACCAACGAATGCTCCACAACCTGACACCCTGAAATCATGGGCACCGATTCTAAGCAAAATCCTGCCGCTTGCACAGAACCTTCGCTTCCATTTGTGAAGGTCGCTTTACCACGCCATTCTTCGGCAATTCCTGCGGCGTTCGAACCGGTCAGAATGAAGAATATCCTAGCCGGAAACGGGACTCATGGACAACCTTGCACACCATGGAGGGACACCATCATCACGGGCACGGGGAAAGGCAATCTTTCGGGAATGCCTTCGCAATCGGGATCTCGCTCAACACGGTTTTTGTCATCGCGGAGGTTCTGATCGGTTTTCATGTGGACTCCATGGCGCTCGTCGCCGACGGCGTCCATAATTTTGCGGATGTCATCAGCCTGGTTCTCGCATGGGTGGGATACTGGTTCCAAAGCCGCAAGCCATCGGGCCGGTTCACCTACGGGTATGGGGCTGTGAGCATCCAGTCGGCAGTGATCAACGCGTTCTTGCTCGTCGCAGCGGTGACGTTGATTTTCTGGGAGGCGTTGAACCGGCTCCGCCATCCGGAGCCTGTCCCGGGCGGGATGCTGATGATTGTTGCCGGCATCGGAATCCTCGTCAATGGAGCCACAGCGCTGCTCTTCATGAAGGGAAGCAAGGGTGATGTGAATATCCGGGGTGCTTTCATTCACATGGCGGCGGATGCGGGAGTCTCCCTTGGTGTCGTCATCGCCGGCGGAATCGTTTTGTTCACCGGTTGGACGATTGTGGACCCGCTGGTGGGAATGGCGATCGCGGTAATGATCCTGCTCAGTTCCTGGGAACTGCTCACCGAGTCGCTGAACCTCGCGCTCCATGCCGCACCGAAGAGCGTGAACATGCCGGAGCTTCGCGAATGGCTGCTTTCCCGCCCGGGCGTCGTCGGCATCCACGACCTTCATGTCTGGCCGCTCAGCACGAACAAGACGGCGCTCAGCGCTCATGTGCAGATCACTGGGGTGGCCGATACCGATGCGTTCCTCCACGATCTGTCCCATGGGCTGCACGAAGGGTTCGGCATCGAGCATTGCACGGTCCAGGCAGAATCGACGCCAGGCGGGTGCGGCCACGGGTGTTCCTAACCGCTTGAACGCAAATTTTGCTTCGCGCCCGGGAGGGCTGAAAACTGGCTGATTTCCAGCCTTGATCGTCCGACCGACCCGGTCCAATACTTCCCGCCTACGTTTTGAATTTTCCCACACACCACAAACCAAAAGATGAGTGCGGGGTCTTCGGGGTCTTCGGCCATCCGGATGCCGCCCTGTTGACCTATTACGGATTGTTTGCTCTACAGCATCGCGGGCAGGAGAGTGCGGGGATCGTCTCCGCGAAAGGCTCCGAACGCGCGTTTCTCAGCCACAAGGGAATGGGCCTGGTCTCCCAGGTCTTTCCGATGGACGAGCTGGACCGTCTGACCGGCACCCGCGCGATCGGGCACGTCAGGTATTCCACCACAGGATCCAGCAACAAAAAGAACGCCCAGCCATTTGTCGTGGATACCGCCCGCGGTCAGCTGGCGGTCGCTCACAACGGAAATCTTGTCAACGCCGCCGCCCTGCGGACCGAACTCGAGGCTCGCGGGTCGATTTTTCAGACGACCGTGGACAGCGAGATCGTTCTGCACCTGCTGGCCCAGCCGCGCGGAACCGGTGGCGGGCTTGCCGCGCTCCGCAGACTTGAGGGCGCATTCTCCATCGTCCTCATGGGTGAACACGAGATCATCGGCTTCCGGGATCCGCAGGGATTCCGCCCGCTCTGCATCGGGAAGGTGGACGGAGCCTATGTTCTCGCTTCCGAGAGCTGCGCATTCGACCTGATCCACGCCGAGTTCATCCGCGACGTGGAGCCCGGCGAAGTCGTGATCATTGACACCAACGGACTGCGCAGCGAGTGGCCGTTCAAGGCCGCCAGAAGCGCGTTCTGCATTTTCGAGTATGTGTATTTCGCACGCCCGGACAGCAACGTCGGTGGCGTCAATGTCAGCAAAGTCCGCGTCGAGATGGGCCGCGAGCTGGCCCGCAGGCATCCGGTCGAGGCCGACCTTGTCGTTCCTGTGCCCGACTCCGGGATTTTTGCGGCGATCGGGTTCGCCGAGGAACTCGGGATTCCTTACTATCCGGCCTTTGTCCGCAACCACTACATCGGCCGCACATTCATTCAGCCAACCCAGCTCATCCGCGATTTCAACGTCCGGGTGAAGCTCAACCTCATCCGAGAGGCGGTCGAGGGGAAACGTGTGGTGGTGGTGGACGACTCGATCGTTCGCGGCACCACCGCCCGCACCCGCGTCGTTAATCTCCGGGAAAACGGTGCGAAGGAGGTCCACATGCGGATCAGCTGCCCTCCGCATAAGCATGCCTGCTATTACGGGATTGATTTTCCGGATCCGGAGAAGCTCATCGCAAACCAGTGCACCCACGAGGAAATCTGCAAATACCTCGGCGCGGATTCGATCGGGTATCTCGACGTCGAGGGGATGGTCAAGGCGACCGGCCGGCCGTTCAACGAGTTCTGCATGGCGTGTTTCAACGGCGACTATCCGGTGCCGTTCGATGCCAGCTTCGACAAGCTGATCATGGAGAACCGCCGCGACAATGCCCGCCTTCTCGACCCGGATACCAACCGCCTCATCTGATTTATGCCACGCAAACAAAAAGCCTACGCCGCCGCTGGAGTCGATGTGGACCTCGGCAACCGCGTGAAGAAAGGGATCCACGCACTTGTCAGCTCGACCCACGGGCCGGAGGTTCTTGGAAAGATCGGCGGATTCGGGGGTCTTTTCCGCCCGAATTTCAAGGGCATGAAGGATCCCGTTCTGGTGTCGAGCGTGGACGGAGTCGGTACGAAGCTCAAGATCGCCTTCGCGACCGGCCGCCACGACACGATCGGCGAGGACCTCGTCAACCACTGCATCAACGACATTGCGGTCATAGGCGCGCGTCCGCTTTTTTTCCTCGACTACATCGCCGGCGGAAAGCTCGATCCCGCTGTGTTCCGGCAGATTCTCAAGGGATTCGCCAAGGCCTGCCGGGAGGGCGGATGCGCGCTCATCGGCGGGGAGACGGCACAGATGCCGGGCATGTATCATCCGGGGGAGTATGATGTGGCAGGCACGATCGTCGGCGTCGTCGACCGGGCGAAGCTCCTCGATGGCTCAAAAATCCGCAAAGGGGACGTTCTGATCGGCCTCAAGGGAAACGGTCTGCATACCAACGGATATTCGCTTGCCCGCCATGTGCTGATTGAGAAGCTGCGTGTTCCTCTCGATCATCCCGTGCCTGGCACCAAGACGACATTCGCGAAGGAACTTCTCCGCGTTCATCCGAACTACCAGCCGCTGATGGCATCGCTGCCGTCGGGAATGCTCCATGGGGCAGCTCACATCACGGGAGGAGGGCTGCTTGACAATATCCCGCGTGTTCTGCCGGAGGGCTGCCGGGCATTGATCGACAGCCGCTCCTGGAAAGTGCCGATTCTGTTCCATCTGATCCAGCATGGCGGGGAGGTGCCACAGCAGGAAATGTATCAGGTCTTTAACATGGGCATCGGAATGGTGCTCGTGGTGCCTTCTTCCCGGGCTGCCGAGGCGCTCCGCCTGACCAAGGGGATCCAGATCGGCAAGATCGTCGAAGGCCCCCGCGATGTCGTGATCGAATGATTCCGTGAAAATCTGGAAACGGAAGCCGGCGCTGGGCATAGGAATCGGGGTGGGGGTTCTCGGTGCCGTCGCGCTTGCGCTCCGCTACGGAATGCGCCGCGCCACCCGCGAACCGATTCCCGACACGATTTCACCCGCGATTTTCGCGACGAGGGTCGCGCGCACCGGTTTCGGCGAGATGATCTACCACGTGAGCGGGTCCGGCGAGCCGCTCGTATTTCTCCATGGAGTCTTCCTCGGAGCGTCGTCCTACGAGTGGTCGAAGGTATATCCGCGGTTCGTCATGGACAACGAGGTGATCGTTCCCGATTTGATCGGTTTCGGCGAGTCGGAGCGCCCTCCGACGCCGATGGATGCGATCGATTACGCGGAGGCGCTTGCGGATTTTCTCCGTGAGGTTTCCCCCGACAGGAAGCCGATCGTTGTGGCGAGCGGCCTCACGGCAGGGATTTCGCTTCTCCTCGCTGCACGCCACCCGGAGCTCGTCTCAAGGCTCATCCTCTTTCTTCCAACAGGGCTCAAGGAGTCAGGAAAGTGGCGTGCGATGGGAATGTTGGCTCTGAGCGGAATTCCGGGGGTGAGCCGTTTTGTTTACCGGAACTACCTCGCCCGGGCGCCATTCATCCGCGGCTGGCTCGCCCGGTTCGCACTTGTTGATCCCGCCTCGCTGACCGATGAGATGGTGGAGATCCTGGCCACGTGCGCCCAGCAATACGGGGCAGAGTATGCGATCCTCGGATTCCTCCGCGGCCGTCTCGCCTTTGATATCGAACGCCGCCTTTGCGATGTCACTGCTCCGGTTCATATCCTCTGGCCGGACCGGGCCACTGGCTTTCCGACAGGTGGAGGCGAGGCCATCCGCGCTCGAATTCCGGGCGCCTCTCTGGAAAAACTCTCGGGGTGTGGAATTCTGGCCGCTCTCGAAAATCCGGACCTCGTGTCCGAATCGATTTTCCAGTCCCTCCGCGGAGACCTTCCCGCTGTCGCTTGATCGGGATATCCGGATTGGACGAAGCGCGATTCCGGTCACGGAGCCGGGGCGCTGAGAGTATGATTTTTCCCCTGTGTTTCGCGCGCGGTCTGTGATAAACATCCCGCCATCCGAAAAGTGAACGTATCCGATCTCCGTGAAATCCTTCAATATGTGCCCCGGTTCCGGGAGCGCACATTTGTTGTTGCCGTGGATGGCGAGGTCGTCGCCTCGGAAAATTTTTCCAATGTTCTATTGGATATTGCAGTGCTCCGCTCGCTGAGCGTGAGAGTGGTGCTCGTGCACGGCGCGAGCCACCAGATCCAACTGCTCGCGGCTGAGCGGGGGGTCGCCATCTCCAATTCCGACGGAATCGGTCTCACCGACGCCCCCACACTCCAGCTCAGCATCGATGCCGCCATCCGGCTCACGAACGAAATCATGGAGGGACTTTCCTCGGTGGACCTTCGCGCGGCTTACATCAACGCACTCATCACGCATCCCGCCGGGATTCTCGGAGGGGTGGATCAGCAATACACCGGAAAAGTCGAGCGCGTGGATGTGAAGGCGCTCAAACTTCTACTCGACGAGGGGATCATCCCGGTCGTGCCTCCGCTTGGTTTCGACGGTGAGGGCCGGACGTATCGGGTAAACTCTGACAGCATTGCCGTCGAGATTGCCGAGGAGTTATCCGCTGCAAAAATTCTTTACCTGGCACCCGGCACGGCATTTTCCGGAGCTGCAGACCTGCCCCGCCAGCTTTCGGTTCCCGAGACCCAGGAACTGCTTAAGAAGAGGCGGCAGGATTTTTCGCCTGGCGTTGTCTCGAAGCTCGAGTACGGCGCGCGGGCGTGCATGCAGGGGGTTCCCCGGGTGCATGTGCTCAACGGAGGGGTGAATGAGGCGCTGCTCAACGAGGTTTTCAGCCACGACGGCATCGGCACGATGGTTTATTCCAACGAATACCAGCAGATCCGGCGGATTTTCAAAAAGGACGTCCGGGCGGTCATGTCGCTCATCCGGCAGTCGGTGAGAAACGAGGAACTCGTCCGCAGGAACCGGACGGAAATTCTGGAGCACCTCGAGGACTACTGGCTCCTCGAAATCGACCGCTCTCCGCTCGCCTGCGTTGCCCTACATCTGTATCCTGAGGAGTCCGCCGGCGAACTTGCCTGCCTTCATGTCAGCAAGGCCCACGAGAACCAGGGACACGGGAAAAAGCTCATGGCTTTTGTCGAGAATCTTGCCCGCGAAAAGGGTGTGAAGAACCTCTTCGCCCTTTCGACCCAGGCCTACAGCTATCTCCAGCAGAAGGGAGGCTACCACTCGGCGGATCCGTCTCAACTGCCTGCCGCCCGCAGGGCCAAATACGAGGCCAGCGGAAGAAATTCCATGGTGCTCCTGAAGACTCTGCGGTCCTGATATGCATCCGTCGCAGACCTGGTTCAACCTCGCCGTGGATGGCGCGGTCATTCTTATTTATTTCGTGGGGATCGTTGGCATCGGACTCCATGCCGCACGCAAAAACACAAGCCTCAAGGATTTTGCACTCGGCGGACACTCCATCCCCTGGTGGGCGGTGCTGGCTTCGATCATTGCTGCGGAGACGAGCGCCGTAACCTTCCTGGGTGCACCGGCCGAGGGCTTTAAGACCCGGAGCTACGCCTATGCCCAGTTGGCGATCGGAACCATCCTCGCGCGCGTCATCATCGCGTGGCTCTTCATTGCCCCCTATTACAAATACAAGGTCGAGAGCATCTACGAGTTCCTCACGCTGCGGTTCGGGGAGCGGACAAAAAATATGGCCAGCGGGATTTTTCTGGCCACGCGGGTCCTGGGAATCGGCGTCCGCCTCTACCTTGGCGGCGTGATCATCGTCGTCATCTACCGGTATCTTTTTCCCGGCTCGGAAATCACGATCTGGACGTATTTCTGGGGCATCGTCTTCGTCACATTTGTCACGACGCTTTATACCACTGCCGGCGGAATCAAGGCGGTGGTTTGGACCGACCTGATCCAGGCCTGCCTGATGATGGGGGCGATTCTCTTCTCGATCGTCGCCGTCTTCAACGACATCCCGGGCGGGATGCAGACCGTGCACGAGCAGCTCGCCGGGCAGAACCTCTCCATGTTCCAGACCGGATGGGATTCCGCGCAGCCGTTCGGCGAGGCCTTCCGCGGACTTCTGGAATCCGAATACACAATCGTTGCGGCCCTCATCGGCATCACATTTTTTACCATGGCAACTCACGGGACCGACCAGGACATGGTCCAGCGGATGCTGACCGCCGAGAACACTGCCAAGTCCAGGCTCTCGCTGATCCTGAGCGGATTTGCGGATATTCCGATCGTCCTGTCTTTTCTGACCGTCGGAATCCTGCTCTACGTTCGCTACCAGATCCACCCGGACGCATCGCTTCCCTCGGAAGACAACGAGATCTTCGCGCACTACATCGTCAACGAGATGCCGGTCGGGATCCGCGGCCTGATCGTTGCGGGGGTTTTTGCCACAATGATGGGGTCCACCTCAGCAGCGCTGAATGCACTGGCCACTTCTTTCATAAAGGACTTTTACCAGCCCTACATCCGGCCGACCGGCACCGACAGGCAGGCGGTGAGTGCCGCGCGCTGGGCGACGTCGGTTTTCGGAGTGCTGATGATTGTCGTGGCGACCGTTGCCGCATACACAGTACTGCATACCAATATCACCATCATCCCTCTTGCCCTCGGAATCCTCGGCTACAGCTACGGCTCGCTGCTGGGAGTCTTCCTCCTGGGGGTCCTCACGCGCGGAAGAGGGGACGACCGGGCCAATGTTCTCGCGATGATCTTCGGCATCCTTGCGGTCCTGGTGCTCTGCAAAATTCAAATCCCGCTCTGGGAATCGCTTGATGCCGCAGGGCATGTGGTGAAGCAGAGCTTTCACTTTGGCATCCTGCTTCCCTCATGGTGGCCTGCGATCGCCTGGCCTTACTACGTCTTCATCGGATGTGCTGTCACCTTCTCTTTCGGAATTCTCTTTCCCTCAACTGCCGCAAGGCTTCCGCTGGGCTCCGGTGAAAACTGATCCGCTCCCCCGGGTGGATTTTTACAGGTTTTATTCTTGCTATTCCGGGGGAATTTTGAGGCTCGGAATCTAGATTTGTTCGCAGGTGAATCCGCTGGATTTTTTTGCACTTTCAATCATCTCGAAACGAGCAACTTAAACGATTTTCTGCCGGGCTTGAAAAATCCGCTCTTTTCTTCGCCATAAAATCTGTAATTCTGAATCTCCCTCGGAACGCTGGATTGGGTGCGGTGTAACAGGGGGAAGGAATAACCAGTTGGTATAGTTATGATCACAGAATCAAACGACGTATGGGATGAAATTTCATCCAGGATTCGCGACCGGGTGAGTGCCGACGGGTTTGAGCGATGGTTTTCAGGGGTGAGCGCTTCTGTTTCCGGACAGGAGACAATTACTCTTTGCGTGCCGAATCCCATCCATCAATTTTTCATCGAGAGCAACTACCTTCCCATCCTCGAGGAGTCGGTCCGGGACGTCATCCCCACCGTCAAATCTGTTCATTTTTCCACAACCTCTGCCGAGGTCGAACCCGTTCTGAAACCGGCGCCGGTGGCCAAGGCCACGAGGGACAAAGCCTCACTTGCCCCGGTGAACGGGATGAATTCACGGAATACTTTCGAGTCGTTTGTTGTGGGCTCGAATAACCAGTTTGCCCACTCGGCCGCGCTGGCCGTTGCGAAATCACCCGCGCGCACTTACAACCCGCTTTTTGTCTACGGCGGCAGCGGGCTTGGGAAAACCCACCTGCTCCAGGCAATCGGACACTACGTCATCTCCGCGAATAAATCCGCAAAAGTCGTTTATCTTTCCAGCGAGCAGTTCACGAACGAGTTCATCGATGCGATCCAGCACGGAACGCTGGTCAAATTCCGCAAGAAATACCGCAATGCCGACGTCCTCATGATCGATGACATTCAGTTTCTTGCCGGCAAGGAACGTTCGCAGGAGGAATTTTTCCACACCTTCAACGCGCTCCACGACGGGCACAAGCAGGTCGTGCTTTCCAGCGACCGCCCCGCCAGCGAAATTGACAAGCTTGAACAGCGGCTTGTGTCCCGTTTCGAGTGGGGGATGACTGCGGAAATCCAGCCGCCTGATGCCGAGACCCGCATCGCGATTCTTCGCAGCAAGGCCGCTGGCTTGAACATCGAACTCGATCCGTGGGTGATTGATTTTCTCGCAGACAAGATCCGCAACAACGTACGTCGGCTCGAAGGCGCCCTCATGCGGGTGGCTTCCTACAAATCCCTCAGCGATCGTCCAATCACGAGGGAAGTCATCGAGAACCTCCTTCGCGACATCTTCCAGGAGCAGGCCCGCAAGTCGGTGACCATCGACCAGATCCAGCGCCGGGTCGCCGAGCACTTCGATGTCCGCCTCGCCGACATGACCAGCAAGCGTCGCCCGGCGAATATCGCATTCCCAAGGCAGATTGCCATGTATCTCTCCCGCGAACTCACAAAATCTTCGCTGAGTGACATCGGTGAGGCGTTTGGAGGAAAAGACCACGGGACGGTCATCCATGCCTGCAAACTCGTCAAAAAGCGCATCGAGGACGACGAGAAGACCCGCAGCGCAGTCAGTCTCCTCGACAACCAGCTCCAGCGGTAGGCTGGAAAAGTTATCTGTGATTCATTTCCCCGCCTTTTCCCACGGGTTAAGGACAGGGACTCCAGTTGGGGCGAAGTCGCTGACATTTCTGGTAACGAGGGTCAGGCCATGAATTTTTGCGGTGGCGGCGATGAGCGAATCGTTGATGGATGTTGAGTGGGCGAAGCGGAAGTCTGCGGCCAGTTCGGCGGTCGGGCGGTCCACGGGAAGGATGCGGAAGCGGTCCGGTTGCGCGACAAGGCGGGCATACCATGCGGCGAGGATTTCTGCGAAGGCGCGGTCGCTTCGCTCCACTTTCTTCAGGCCGAAACGAATTTCGTTGAGGGTGATGACGCTGATCGAAATCTCCCCCAGATCCTTCTGCCAGCGGAGGATGCCGGGATTCGCTTTTGCGCCCCGGCGCATTTCGGAGACCGTCACCGTATCGGCGAGGTATCTCATTTCCGGCCGAAGGAAAATCCGCGATCTTTCATCTTCTTGCGGTTCTCCAAGGGGATTTCGCGTTCATAAAACCAATCCGGCGCGTCGGGTGGTGACATGGCCTCGACCAGCGTCGGCCTTTGTTTTGGCGCAGGTGCGGACAACTCCCGCTCGATCAGGCCGGCGACCCATGCGGACAGGGACTTCGTATCGTCCACAGCGGAATGGCGGGCTTTGCGACAGAGATCGTCCGGAAGTTTTAATGTGACATTCATGGCATGTGCGGCACGGTAGCACGGCAGCACGAAAACGTCAATGTGATGGTTATCTAATAAGCTCCCGATGCTGCAGGGCGAGGTAGCGGTCGGTCATGCCCGAGAGGTAATCGCCGATGCTTCGTTCGAGCCCGTCCCTGCGCACCCTGGCGCTGGCCTTGCGTCCGAGCTGCGACGGATTTTTAACCAGATGGTGGAAAAGATCCGCGATCATACGGGCGGCCTGGCGGTTGACGCCGGCGACATCCGGATGGTGGTAGAGGTTTTTGAAAAGGAACTTCCTGAGCGCCGAGAGTTCCCGGCGGATGACGGTGTTGAATGCCGCCAGCCGGGTCGGGTGATTCCGGATTTCCCCGAACGTTGAAATCCCGGATTTGTCGAGGTTGGCTGATGTCTGGCGGACGAGGTCTTCGACGAGGAGCGTGACGAGGCAGCGGATCACGAAGCCTTTGTGGCAGTCGGGATCAATGCGGGGATGCTCCGACCGCGCACGGTCCAGAGCGCGCTTCCAGAGCGCAACCGATTCCAGAGCGTCCGTTTTCAGAAAGCCAGCGTCCAGACCGTCGTCGAGATCATGGCTGGAGTAGGCGATCTCATCGGCCAGGTCGGCAACCTGCGCCTCGAGGGAAGGTGAGGGGTGGATGCCCATGGATGGGTGAGTGTATCCGCCGGCATGTTTCTGGATGCCTTCCCGGACGTCCCAGGTCAGGTTCAGCCCGTGGTGACCCGGGTATTTTTCCTCGAGGATTTCCACGATGCGCAGGCTCTGTGCATTGTGGTCGAAACCACCGTGGTTCTTGAGGAGGAGGTCGAGTTCCTCTTCGCCCGTGTGCCCGCAGGGCGGGTGTCCGAGATCGTGGGCGAGGGCAATTGCCTCCGCCAGGTCCTCATTGAGCCGGAGCGCGCGTGCAATAGTGCGGCTGATCGAGGCGACTTCGATCGTGTGGGTAAGGCGGGTGCGGTAGTGGTCGCCGGTGCCGTTGAGGAAAACCTGCGTTTTTCCATCGAGTCTGCGGAACGCCGAGCAATGGATGATGCGCGCGCGGTCGCGCTGGATTTCCGAGCGGAACGCGTGACCTGGTTCGCGGCGTTCCCGCCCGGCGGATCCACCACCCGGGATCGCGCACGGCGAAAGGCGGGAGGTTTCCTCCCGGTCAAATTCCTGTGATGATCGCGTGGTTTTCAAGCGTGGCCCGGGCTTTTTACGAATTCAGGGGATTCTCAAGTCGCATGTCAACTCTCCGCGGTTTCCGGGCTTGCATGCCCGACCGGCGGGCTCGACCGGACGGGACCCCGAGGAGCGGAACAGATGCCGGGACGCTCCCAGTGTGAACCGGGCCGTGGTGTTCCTCTGCACAATATCTAGATGAAGCGGAATCTGCGGCGGCAGCCCCGGATGCAAGGACGGGTAAAGATTGGTGCGGCGGTAGCGGAGCCCGGCAAGATAGAGACCGTCCCCGACGGGGACCAGGCGGAGAGGACGGTTGTTGAAGCGGATTTCGCAGTCCGCCACGAAGTGGTGGTTCGCCGAGACTTCCAGCCGCTGCATCGAGGTGTCGACAAAGCGGCTCGTTGTGCCTCCGTCCACCGGAGTTTCGCACAGAAGCGGCCAGTTTTCGTGCGCCCTCCGCACCTCGGCCCGCGCGGGTCCACTTTTGAAATCCAGAATTTTCGGAAACTTCCAATTCCATATCTCATGGTAGATGCGTGGATCCAGTAAAAACCCGTGCTTCGCCAGATCCTTGAGAACCGAGTCGAGATCCATCCGGAGGACGGATGGAAGAAAGAACCGGTCGTGCAGTTCCGATGTGAAGCTGCGGAGCCTTCCGCGCTCGGGGTGGTCGAGAAGCCGCGCGGCAAGAGCCGTCCAGAGCAGGGCAACCGCGCTCATCCAATCCGCTTTCGGCAGGGATTCGATCGCCCGGAATTCCAGCAAGCCAAGCGTTCCGGATGGCCACCCCGGATTCCAGAACTTATCGAAGCTGATCTCGCTGCGGTGGGAGTTTCCCGTGACGTCCGTCTGAAGGTGCCGGAGCGTCTCGGAGATCATTGCCCGGTGGTCGCCGTCGGGCAGCTTTTCCAGAAACGCGATGGCCATTTCCAGATCGTGCAAATCCCTGGCGGATTCATCCGCCCGGGGAGCCTGCGAGGAGGAACCTGCATAGCAGCCAGTAAAAAGGTAGGCGAGCGAGGGATGGTGCTGCCAGTGGCGCAGAATGGAAGCCAGCCAGCCCGGGCGCTGGAAAAACGGATTGTCTTCGGTGGTCGGACCTCCGAAGAGGAGATGGTTGCCCCCGCCTGTGCCTTCAGGAGGAGCCCCCTGCATCTGCTTCCAGGGACGAAGCCCCGCCGCTCCTGCCGCCTCTGTGACTGCATGGATCCAGCGATCGTATTCGCGCCAGTCGTTGCAGGCGGGAAGGTTCACCTCCAAAACACCCGGATCAGCAGTAAGACCAAGCTGAGTCCACAAACCGGCCTCATCCCCGGGAACATAGCCCTGCATGCCGACGCGCCCGATGCCGGCGGACACCAGCGCTTTCTCGATCACCCGGAGAAGCTGCAGGAAGGGTTCCTGCAAAACAGGCGGCAGAAAAATCGCAAGGCCGTCGCCATTCCATTCGATCGTCAGGGCGCGGCGTGGGGCGGATTTCCCAAGCGCGTGGAGCGGGAGACGCAGTCCTGCGGGCCCCTGCGCGGTGGTGAGGGAAAGCCTTCCCTGCGGCCACTTGTGTGCGGTCCAGCGGCCGTTTTTATCCCCCAGCACAATCGCCCAGACTCGGTTCTTCCGGTCCAGCGGATCGCCCAGCGCTTTCCAGAGAGAAGGAACCAACAGGCTTTCTGCCACCGCCGTGCGGAACGCCGCGAGGGAACCGTCAGTCGGCGCCTTCTTCGAATGCGGGCGAAACAGCCGCGATCCGTCTCGGTTTGCAAGAATCCGGATCGCCCACCTCGGGTTGACCTCGCCGGGGTAGGATTTGCCCGGAGAAAAAAAATCCACTCCGCCGCGCAGCGGGCCCTTGAGCAAGCCGGCGGCAATTGACTGTGCATATCCGAGTTTCGTCGGTCCGACGGCCGAGTAGCTCCATTCCGGGCCCTGGGGATCGAGCGGTAAATAGGTGGGTTCCCCGCCGAGCGTCAGCTTCGCGCCATGACGTAAAAATACTTCGTCGCACTTGTCGGATACTCCCTGTTGCCAGTCCTTCATGATTTTGTGATTTCCAGATTGGTGGAAAGCCTGCTCTGGATCTGTTTTTTTCCGTAATACGTTCCGGCGACCGGTGAGACGTCGGCGTGCCGGAGCCCAACCGCCGTTGTGACAAAATGGTGGTCGCAGAGCACGCCGTTGGTCGGATCGATCCCGATCCAGCCGGCTCCCGGGAGGTATGCCTCCACCCAGGCGTGCATCGCACTTTCCGCCCGGCGGTCCTCCGCCTTCTTGTCGCCTTCCCAGACGAACCCGCTCGCCAGGCGTGCGGCGACCCCGTTGATCCGCAGAACATCGGCAAAGAGCACGCCGAAATCCCGACACGATCCGGCAGCCCTGTTCAACGTTTCCTGTGGAGCAAAGGGATCTCCCTCCTCGCGCCTCTCGTATTCCAGGTTCTCGTGGATCCAGCGGTTCAAAGTCACCAGGGTTTCAACCGTCGGACGCGGCCCGCCAGGTGCCAGTGGAGATGGAATCGACAACGAGGACTCCGGTCGCAGGAAGGCGGCGAGGATCGCGCGCTCGTCGTCCGAGTAGTCGCAGGGAATATTCAATCCCCTCGAGTCGAGGAGGAAGTGAAACGGATTCCGCTCGCGGACATCCAGATCCAGTTCGAGCTCGAACGGCAGCTCCTGCACAGGTTCCGGAAAAAAACAATACGCGATCAGGTTGTCACAAAGGTCCCTGCGCCACTGCACGTCTGCGGTCGGATGGGTCGCAAACGCCGTGTGTCCGATTTTGACAAAGAGGTCGGTGCGCGGGAAAACGCGGGCGAGGTGGGGGGACAGCGAAGCTGCCTCCTCGTAGGAATAGACGGCCTTGTAGCGGATCGAAAGCTTCATGGTGTTTTTCCAGACAAGCGCTTCATCGTGACACGGACCTTCATGCTTTGCGAACCGGAACCTTTGAACGTGCCGCGGACCGGGGCAGCGTCCTCGAAATCTCGGCCGAGTGAGACGGTGATGTGGCGCTCGCCGCACCATTGGTTGTTCGTCGGATCCAGCGCGAGCCACTGCATGCCCGGCAGCATGACTTCCACCCACGCATGCGTTGCGACTGATCCGATCAGCTTTCTCCCACCAGGCCCGGGCTCGGACGGAGCGTCGGATTCGATGTAGCCGCAGACGTAGCGCGAGGGGAGCCCTGCCGTGCGCAGCACGCTCAGCATGATGTGGGCAAAATCCTGGCAGACGCCGGCGCGCTTCTTCCAAACCGTCGCGAGCGGGGTGTTGAGTTCCGTCGAGCCCGGCTTGTATTCGAACTTCTCGTGGATCGCCCGGTTCAGCGATTCCACCGCCTCGCCAACAGGGATGTTGCCCCTGAGGAGTTTTTTCGCCCACTCCGTGGAGACTCCGCCTGTGGGGACGGCAGGTGTAGGCTGCAGGTAGTCGAAGATGTCGGTCAGCGAGGAGGTCAGGATCTGCCGGGCCTCGGCCAGCGGCAACGCCAGCGCTTCGCCAAACGGCTTCCTGTGCTTCGTCTCCACGGTCATCCGGTTCGTCACGGTCAGGCGTTCGTGCCGGAGTGTCATCGAGTAAAATGTCGTCGAATTTCCAAAGTAATCCACATAGTCGGACATCGCGGCCCCCGGTTGAAACTCGATCTTGTGGGAAATAATCTGCTGCTCCTCCCTGTGTGGAGGGGTGAGCCTCGCTTCCAGGTAAGCTTCGCTGACAGGCTCGCTGTAGCGGTAGTCGGTGGTATGGACAACATCGAAAAGCATCTCAGGACCTCGTGAAGAGCGGCTGGGTTTCGTGCCGCATGTGGATCTGGTGGTTCAAAAAGCCGTCGGCGATCAGATCGTGGATGCCGAGCACCTTCGAGAGGAGATCATCGCTCTGGATCTGTAGGGCGGACTTGCGTGCTGCCGGCCCGGAAGGAGTATCCATGAGCGCGTGCCAGTCGGTCGACAGAACGGCCTGCACGAGGGACTCGATGGCGGCAACGGCTCGGCTGGTCGCTGGAGAGGCCGTATCCTCGCTGCCGGCAATAAGTGCCGCACAGCCGCGCATGCAGCGGGTGACCGAACGCGGTGCAACCGGGTTTTTCCAGAGCAAGTCCAGCAGAGGCACGGGCTCGATGCGCATTTGATAAACCCTCCGGTAGATGTCGCGGCTGTTCAGGAGCCTCAGGAATGCGGACAGGCGGATCTCCATCGCATGATCTCCCGCAGATTCCTCTGCGGGCTGGAGGAGGGGGCCTGAGATGGATCCAATCGCGTTCGCCGTGATCGCTGCCCGCTCGATCAGCTGTCCGATCTCACAGAATTTCCAGCCTCCGTCGGCAAGCATCGTGCATTCGGCGGTTCCGAAGAACTGGGGGATCAATGCCCTGGCGAAATCGCAGAGTTTCCGGCTCGATGAAGTCAGGATTTCCGGCGCGGCGTCGGGCCGGAACCGTGTTTGCTGGAAACGGTCGCGCAGCGTGCTGAGCACGCCCCATGCCTCGAGGCTCAAGGTTTCCGAAACGCTTTCCGCATTCCGGGAGGCCCGCAATATCGCGCTGACGACCGAGCCCGGTTCCTCGATGTCGAGAGTGAGCCGGTAGCGGCCGGTCGGATTCGAGATCGTTCGCCGGGTCGCCACGCCGCCGCCTTCCAGCATGGGAAGAATCCTGTTCCAGACCGGCCGGTAGTGGGTCCGTTCGGTCGGGTTCAATTCCTCCAG
>Ga0247840_10000357_pt1 | contig 95796 bp, 93 predicted proteins | sample LaCruzMarch2015__FD_192404 | JGI IMG/M metagenome (GOLD analysis project Ga0247840, IMG submission 192404) | Freshwater microbial communities from meromictic Lake La Cruz, Castile-La Mancha, Spain - LaCruzMarch2015_17m | ecosystem: Environmental > Aquatic > Freshwater > Lake | place: Spain... | reverse complement strand
CACCACGCCAGCGAGCGCTCCTTGGTGCTGCTCGATGAGATCGGCCGCGGCACCGCCACCTTCGATGGCCTCTCGATCGCCTGGGCCGTGGCCGAGCACCTGGCCACGCCGGCCGAGCGCGGCGGCATCGGCGCCCGCTCGATCTTCGCCACCCATTACCACGAGCTCAACGCCCTGGCCGGCCAGCTGGCCAACGTCGCCAATGCCCAGGTGCTGGTGCAGGAAACCGGCGACGCCCTGATATTCCTGCACCAGGTAGCCCCCGGCGGCGCCAGCCGCAGCTATGGCATCGAGGCCGCCCGCCTAGCTGGCGTTCCCGCCGCGGTGGTGCTGCGCGCCCGCCAGGTGCTGGGCCGCATCGAAGCCAACAGCGTCATACAAGTGGATCAAGACGAACCCAGCGGGGCCGACGGCGCGCTCGCCGCCTGAAGCCAGGCAGCCCGCAGCAGGGCGTTGCAGGCCGCTGCCACCAGTCCGGCTCCGCCTTTGGAGCCCTCGAGCCGCATATGCACCAGGCCACTCTCAGCCAGGTGACGCTTGCTCTCCGCCACCCCCACAAACCCCACCGGCATGCCGATCACCAGGGCTGGTGCCGGCACGCTTCCCGCTGCCACCAGCTCCAGCAGCACCTCCAGGGCCGTGGGAGCGCTGCCGATCAACACCACGCCTGGCTGGCCATGCCCGGCCAGCGCCGCCGCCATCCCGGCGGCCGTGCGCGTGGAGCCCACCAGCGCCTGCTCAGGCGCCCACTCGAGCACGCTGCGCACCGGATTGGCGAAGGTGCGCCGCGCCATCGGCGCCACCGCCGCGGCCGCCATTGCCGTGTCCGTGAGGATCGGCACCCCCGCAGCCAACGCCGCCAAGCCGGCGCCGCAGGCGGTAGCGGGACAAACCAGATCGGCCGCCAAACCCGGATCACCGCTGCTGTGAATCAGGCGCAGCAGCACGTCCTGCTGCAGGGGGCTGAGCGACGCCAGCGCCGCCGCCGTGCCCGGCAACTGCCGGATCAGCCGCAAGCTCTCACTAAAAATCGGGTGATCCAGGGAAGGCACTCCGCGAAAGGCCGCAGTTTCAGCATTACTCATGGTTCGATCCATTTCTCATGGTCCAATTCTCTTGACCCAGTTCTGTTGAACCGTTTCTGAGCGGTGCATCGATCACCATCAGCACTGTCCTTAATTCTGTACAAGTTGTACAACTTGTACAGACCGTACAGATTCGCGCACACCCATGCCTGACTCCACCCTGGGCGTCGAGGCGGCCAGACGCCGCCTACCGGAACTGCTGGAGCGGGCGGCGGCAGGCGAGCGAATCGTGATCCAGCGCCACCGCACCCCCATGGCCGCTCTGGTGCCGCTGGCAGGACAGGCACCGGTCGATCCCCTGCTCCGCCAACGTCAAATCCAGAGCCTGATGGCCCTACAAGGCAGCGGCAGGGGCTGCTGGGATCCCCAGCAACGCCAACCAGCCCGGCCAGCACCGCCACCGCCAGCTTTTGTACAACCCGTACAGAACCTGCCCCGCCAAGACGCCTTCAACCCCCGCCTGCTAGCCCACGGCTGCCGGATCGCCCTCGATGGCACCGCGCTGGTGGCCTTTCTGGCCGACGCCAAGGGTGCCGGCAAACACCTCGAGCCCCTGATGCAGGGCATAGGGGCTGGATATTGGACTGGGGTTGTCAGCAGCTTGAGCCTGATGCGGGTGCTTGAGGGGCCCCTGGCCCGCGGCGACGAGGCCCTGACCCAGCGCTACATCCAGGCTTTCAACAATCCCCACCACTGGCAACTGATCCCCAGCGATGGCGCCATCGCCGCTACCGCCGTGCGTCTGCGCCGCCAGGAACCCCAGCTCGACGACAGCTGCGCCATCGAACTTGCTACTGCGATCCATTCCGGCGCAGTGGTGCTGGTCACCGACCATCCGGCCCTGGCCCAGACTGAGCTCCATCCGGTGCTCAGCGCCCTGCGGATCTGAGCACCGCACACCACCCATGCCCATTCACCTGCTCTGGGGCGACGACGAGGCTGCCCGCAACCGTGCCGTCGAAGCGCTGGTGCAGGCGCAGGTGGATCCCAGCTGGGCCACCATCAACCTCAGCCGCCTCGATGGCAACGACACCGGCCAGGCGGCCCAGGCCCTCGATGAGGCCCGCACGCCGCCCTTTGGCGCTGGCAGCCGCATGGTGGTGCTGCAACGCAGTCCCTTTTGCAGCCAGTGCCCAGCTGAGCTGGCCGAGCGTTTCGAAGCCGCCCTGGCCCAGGTGGCGGATGGCTGCCATCTGGTGCTGGTGAGTTCCGGCAAGCCGGATGCCCGGCTGCGCACCACCAAAGCCCTGCAGAAGCTGGTGAAGGCTGGCCAGGCCAGCGAGCAAAGCTTTGCCCTACCAGCCATCTGGGACGGCGCCGGCCAGGTGGAGCTGGTGAGCCGCACGGCCCGGGAGCTGGGGCTGAAGCTGGAGCCAGCCGCAGCGGCAGCCCTTTCCGATGCCATCGGCAACGACAGTGCCCGCCTCGCCAGCGAGCTTGAAAAGCTCAGCCTCTACGCCAATCCCATCACCCTGGCCGCCGTGCAGGCCCTGGTGGGCGGACAGACCACCAGCTCCCTCGCCGTGGGCGATGCCCTGCTGGCTGGCCAGCCAGCCGACGCCATTGCCCGGCTCGATGCCCTGCTGGAGGCCAACGAACCGGCCCTGCGCATCGTTGCCGCCCTCAGCAGCCAGATCCGCGGCTGGCTTTGGGTCACCCTGCTCGACCAGCAAGGTGAAAGCGACGTAGCGGTGATCGCTAAAGCGGCCGGCATCGGCAACCCCAAACGCATCTACGTGATGCGCAAGCAGATCCGCGGCCGCCAGCCCGCCGTCTTCCTGCGCCTGCTCAGCCAGCTGCTCTCAGTGGAGGCTGCCCTGAAGCGGGGCAGTGATGCCGGCGATGCCTTCCGCGACGGCTTCCTGCTCAACCCCTCAGGGACCAAGACGGATAATTAGCAGTTCTTTCACTGACGCCCACCGCCGCACCCCGCCATGGCCCTGCTGGTTCAGAAGTTTGGCGGCACCTCGGTGGCCGATGTGGAGCGCATTCAGGCAGTGGCCCGACGCATCGCCCGCAGCCGTGAGGATGGCCACGAGCTGGTGATTGTGGTTTCAGCGATGGGCCACACCACCGACCAGCTCTCCGGCCTAGCCCGCGCCATCAGTAGCAACCCACCCCAGCGGGAGCTGGACATGCTGCTAGCCACCGGCGAGCAGGTATCGATCGCCCTGCTTTCCATGGCACTGCACGCCGAGGGCGTGCCGGCGGTGTCGATGACAGGCACCCAGGCGGGCATCGTTACCGAATCAGCCCATGGCCGCGCCCGCATCCTGGAGATCCGCACCGAACGGCTGCGGCGCCTGCTCGCTGATGGTCAGGTGGTGGTGGTGGCTGGTTTCCAGGGCACCAGCAGCGGCGCCGGCGGCACCCCCGAGATCACCACCTTGGGCCGCGGCGGCTCCGACACCTCGGCGGTGGCCCTGGCAGCAGCGCTGGGCGCCAATACCTGCGAGATCTATACCGACGTTCCCGGGGTGCTGACCACCGACCCCCGCAAGGTGGCCGACGCCCAACTGATGACCCAGGTGAGCTGCGATGAAATGCTCGAGCTGGCCAGCCTGGGAGCCTCGGTGCTGCACCCGCGGGCGGTGGAGATCGCCCGCAACTACGGCGTGCCCCTAGTGGTGCGCTCCAGCTGGAGCGAGCAGGCCGGCACCCTGCTCACCAGCGGCGCCCCCAGGCCAATTGGCCATGAGGGGCTGGAGCTTGGTAAGCCGGTGGATGGCGCCGAACTCCTAACAAACCAGGCCGTCCTGGCCCTCGCCCACGTGCCAGACCGGCCCGGAGTGGCAGCCCAGCTATTCGAGGCCCTCGGCGCCGCCGGCCTCAACGTGGATCTGATCGTGCAAGCCACCCACGAGGGCAGCTCGAACGACATCGCCTTCACCCTGGCCGCCGCTGAATGCGACCGGGCCCAGCTGGTGTGCCGCGAGGTGCTGGCAGGTCTGGGCGCGACCCTCAACGATGGCGGCGCCCAGCTGAGCGCCGAAGCCGGCTTGGCCAAGCTGAGCATCTCTGGGGCCGGGATCATGGGCCGGCCAGGGGTGGCTGCCCGGCTGTTCGACACCCTGGCCCGCTCAGGCATCAACCTGCGCCTGATTGCCACAAGCGAAGTAAAGGTGAGCTGCCTGGTGGCTGGAGACCAGGCGGATCGGGCCCTGCGGGCCGCTGCCGAAGCCTTCGAGCTGCCTGATCAGCAGCTGCGCCGCGATCCCAGGCCCTGCCATCAGGGGGATCCGGCCGTACGCGGCGTTGCCCTCGACCGCGATCAGGCCCAGGTGGCAGTGAGGCGCCTGCCCGATCGCCCCGGCACCGCCGCGGCCGTCTGCCGCACCCTGGCCGACGCCAGCATCAGCCTCGACGCGATCGTGCAATCCGAGCGCACCCACGCCGGGCCAAGCCGCGATATGAGCTTCGTGCTCAAACGCGACGATCTGACGCGGGCGCAGCAGACCCTGGCGCCCCTACTGCGGCAATGGCCCGGCTCCAGCTTCGAGGAGGGGCCCGCCATAGCCCGAATCAGCGCAGTAGGGGCAGGTATGCCATTCACCCCAGGCACCGCGGCCCGCATGTTCCGCTGCCTGGCTGACGCAGGCATCAACATCGAACTGATCGCCACCAGCGAGATCCGCACCAGCTGCGTCGTAGCGGAAGCCGAGGGCATCAAAGCGCTGCAAGCGGTGCACGCCGCATTTGCACTTGGAGGCATCGCGCAACATCGGGCCGAAGGCACCGAGGCGCCTGGCGAGGTCGAGGTATCGATGGCATGAACTGGGGCCGCCACCGCCTTCCCCTTGCCCTCGCGGCAGGTCTCGACGCTGCTGGGTTAATTACCGCAGCGTTAACCGTGAACGGCCTGCGCCAGAGCAGTGTTGCCAATCAACAGCTCTTGCTGCTGGGCCTGGCGCTGATCTACCTGAGCCTGGGCTGGCTGTTCGGCTCCTACACCCTGCTGAAACTGACGCGGCTGCGCTGGATACAACTGCTGCTGCGGCTCGGAATCACCAGCGCCGCCAGCATCGTGGCGGGCGCCCTGCTGGGTTGGCTGCTGCGGGTGCCGCAAGACACCACCCTGCTGTACCGGGGCAGCCTGATTCCTATGTTCAGCCTGGTTTCCTTCTGGAGCGCCCTAGTGCGGCTGGGGCTGCGCCAAAGCCAACATCTCTCCTCCCAACCTGCCTGGCAGATCGTGGCGCTGCCCCAGGAAGTGGAGGCCATCACCAAGGAATGGCGGCGCAGCTACGGCAACAATCCCCTGCCGTCAATCCTGCCGTTCAGCTCCACGCTCTGGGAGCGCGATTCCCCCAACGCAACCATCGCACTCAGCAGTGGCGTAGCCGCCGAAGCGGACGTACAACAATTTTGCCAACAGGTAGTGGGCCAGGGCCACCCTGTGCTGTCCCTGGCGGCCATGGCGGAGCAAGAGCTACTGCGCATTCCTCCCCACTGGGTGGGCGATCAATGGCTGCTGTTTTCAAGCCGCATCGATGGCACCAAGAGCACGTTTGAGCAGCAGCTCAAACGCTTCGCCGATGTGTTGATCAGCCTCGTGCTGCTGGTGATAACCAGCCCAGTCGTGGCGCTGGCCGCCCTATTAGTCCGAGCGCAGGACGGCGGTGCCGTGATCTATCGGCAACAACGCACCGGGCTAATGGGCCAGTCCTTCGCTGTGCTGAAACTGCGCACCATGGTGCCCCTAGCCGAAACAGATAGCGCCCTATGGGCAGCAGAGCAGGATGCACGCATAACTCCGATCGGCCAATGGCTGCGACGCACCAGGCTCGATGAACTGCCCCAGCTGATCAACGTGCTGCGAGGGGAGATGAGCCTGATCGGCCCGCGTCCGGAACGGCCCGAACTAGAGGGTCAGCTAGAGGCGGAAATCCCCAACTACCGCCTGCGCCACTGGGTGCGGCCCGGCCTCAGCGGCTGGGCCCAAGTGAACATGCCTTACACCTCAAGCATTGAGGATTCGGAGTTGAAACTGAGCTACGACCTTTTCTACCTGCGCAATGCCGGGCTCTGGCTGGATCTACTGATCATGGTCAAAACCATCAAGATCGTGCTCAAGGCCGCCGGTCGTTGACCCCTGAGAATCGCGCTAATCAGAATCGCGCTAATGCTTCCCCACCAACTTCTGGCGCAGGTTTTTAATCTTGTCGCGCAAGTTGGCAGCATCTTCAAACTGGAGATTCTTAGCAGCCCCCTTCATCTTCTCTTCAAGCTGCTGGATGAGCTCCGGCAGGGCATCCAGCGGCACATTGTTGTGCTCGGCCTGCTCGGTGGCCTCCTCCAGCTGGTCGTCGTTGAGCCGCCGTGACATCTCAAGAAAGGAGAGAATCGAATTGCCGGCCCGCTTGCCTGCAGGGGTGGGGGTGATGCCGTGCTCAACGTTGTAGGCGTGCTGAATGGCGCGGCGGCGCTCGGTTTCTGAGATGGCCTTAGCCATCGAATCGGTGAGGTTGTCGGCATAGAGGATCGCCATGCCCTCGATGTGGCGGGCAGCCCGGCCAATGGTCTGAACCAAGGAGCGCTCGGCCCGCAGGAAGCCCTCCTTATCGGCATCAAGAATCGCCACTAGCGATACCTCGGGCAGGTCCAATCCTTCTCGCAGTAAATTCACCCCCACCAGCACGTCATATTCGCCATTCCTGAGATCTTGGATGATCTCGATCCGCTCAATCGAGTGGATTTCCGAGTGCAAATAGCGCACTCGCACGCCGTTTTCGGCCAGGTAATCGGTGAGATCTTCTGCCATGCGCTTGGTGAGCGTGGTCACAAGCACTCGCTCGTTTTTCTCCGCCCGCACCCGAATCTCGCCGAGCAGGTCGTCCACCTGACCCTCACTAGGACGCACCTCCACGATCGGATCGAGCACCCCGGTGGGGCGTATCACCTGCTGCACAATCTGGCCACTGCTCTGCTCCATCTCCCAGTTGCCTGGAGTGGCACTCACAAAGATCGTCTGCTGGGCCTTCTCCCAGAACTCCGAACCCTTGAGCGGCCTGTTGTCGGCAGCGCTGGGCAGGCGAAAGCCGTGCTCAATCAGCACCTGCTTACGCGACTGGTCGCCGTTGTACATCGCCTGCAGCTGGGAGCAGGTGACGTGGCTCTCATCCACCACCAGCAGCCAGTCTTTAGGGAAATAGTCGATCAGGCATTCCGGCGGCGTGCCCGCCTCTCGCCCGGCCAAATGGCGGGCGTAGTTCTCCACGCCATTGCAGTAGCCAACCTGCTCGAGCATCTCGAGATCGTAGGTGGTGCGCTGCTCCAGCCGCTGGGCCTCTAGGAGCCGCCCCTGACCGTTAAGTACATCGAGCCTTTCACGCATCTCATGGCGGATGGCCAAGATCGCGTCCGCCAGCCGCTCCTTTGGCGTCACAAAGTGCTTAGCCGGATAGATATTGATTGTGTCGAGGCTTTGCAGAATCTCCCCGGTAGTGGGATCCACGTAGCGGATCGCCTCCACCTCATCACCAAAGAGCTCAATCCGCACCAGCCGGTCTTCATAGGCCGGGCCGATCTCCAGCACATCTCCCCGCACCCGAAAACGACCGCGGGAAATCTCCAGGTCGTTGCGGGAATACTGGTTGTTTACCAACTCCCGCAGGGAGCCTCGCAAATTGAGGGTATCGCCCACCTTAAACTTGACTGCAGCTTTTAGATATTCACTGGGGATACCTAAACCATAAATACAACTAATAGAAGCCACAACGATCACATCGTTGCGTTCAAACAGCGAACGGGTCGCCGAGTGGCGCAGCATGTCGATCTCTTCGTTGATCGAGGCTGTTTTGGCGATGTAGGTGTCGGAGACAGCCACATACGCCTCCGGCTGGTAATAGTCGTAGTAGCTGATGAAATATTCAACAGCATTATTCGGGAAGAACTCCCGCAGCTCATTGCAGAGCTGGGCCGCCAAGGTTTTGTTGTGAGCCAGCACCAAAGCAGGACGCCCGGTCTGGGCGATCACATTGGCGATCGTGAAGGTCTTGCCGGTGCCGGTGGCGCCTAGCAGGGTCTGGTAGCGCTCGCCCCCATCAACACCCTGCACCAGCCCGGCAATGGCCGTGGGCTGATCTCCCTTGGGTTGGTAGGGGGCGTGGAGTTCAAACGGAACCATGCCCCCATTCTCGGGGTCAAACCACCGGAGCTGTGGTGATCAGGGCAGCTGCGCGAGTGAAGTCGACATCAAGGCCAAGGATCCGCAGGATCACGGCCGACAACACGGCATAGACAACGCCGCCGAGAATCGCGCTCACCACTCCGTTTTTGAGGCGGAATCCCTTGATCAACCAAGCCGCCAGACCAAACAGCACCACGGTGATTGCCCAGTTGAACAGCAGGCTCACCGGACTGATCAGGCCCCCCAGGCTGGTGACCGCCCACACCGGCCCCAGCAGCAGCTTCAGCGGCCAGATCAACAGGGTGCCCAGCAAGCCGATCACCACAGCGGAAAGCATGGCGATCGGGAAACTGCTCACCTCCACTCCCAAGGGAAGCCAGGCCACAATTAACAGCACAATGGCCCGAATCGGCCACTGCAATAGCCACATTAAAGAGCCCATGAAAAAGATGCGGTGATCATTGCCGCAAAATAGTCATGGGTTCAGGCAGAAACAACTGAGCTTGGCGTTAACCAACAACGATTGCGCCTGCAGGCATTCCAAGTGCCTCGCGTAGGCCGCGCACGACGGCCACCATGGCCAGAGGGTCGTTCAGCTTGTTGATCGCCGAACCAACCCCCACACCGGCGGCACCGGCGGCGATTGCCATCGGCACGGTAACGGCGGAGAGGCCAGAGGCACACAGCACCGGGGCAGCACTACCCGCTTCAACACTGTCCGCCGCAGCCAAGGCCCGGCTGATGCTGTGGGCAGCGGCCAGGGTTGGAGCCGCCTTCTCAATAAGACCGAGGCTGCCGGCGCTGAAGGGCTTAGCGCTCGTGCCGCCCTCGGTTTGGATGATGTCGGCACCGGCGGCCACCAGATCCACCGCCAGCTGCTCCTGCTGATCGAGGGGCAGCACATGGGGCACGGTGACGCTCAACACCACCTCGGGCAACAACTCGCGAGTGCGGCGGGTGAGCTCAAGCACTTCGGCGGCATCGAAGATGCGCCCGAGGGGGTAGAAGGCGTCGTAGTTACCAATTTCAACCATTGCCGCCCCGGCAGCCACAGCAGCAGCAAACAGCTCGGGCTCAACTGCGCTCACGCAGATCGGCAAACCGCTCACTGCAGCGGCCAGCTGCACCAGCTCCGGATCGCAGGCCACATCGATCAAATCGGCTCCACCTTGGCCAGCGGCCCGGCAGATCCGCTCCACACTGGCAGCATCAAAATTGGTGAGGCCAGCGATCACCTTGAGCAGGCGGCGATCAGCAAGCGCGGCTTGCAGGGCGGAGGGCAGCTGCTCAAGACGCGACTTCGCAACCATGGAAACGCAAGATTTGAATAGTGAATTGATTCTCCCACCCGGGCCGCGCTGGAGCCCGGACCACCTGCGGCTGCATCGCCACCTGCGTCACCATCCCGAGCTGTTGCCAGCAGGAGCGCCGCTACTGCTGGCCATCTCGGGTGGTCAAGATTCCATGGCCCTGCTGGCCCTGCTACGCGACCTGCAGCGCCTGCACCAGTGGCCCCTGCACCTCTGGCATGGCGACCACCGCTGGCGGCCGGAGTCGGGCCAGGTGGCAGCGGAGCTGGCCGGCTGGTGCAGCGACCAGGGGCTCGAGCTGCACGTTTCCTCCTGGCTGAGGCCGCTGGAGGCAACCAGCGAAGCTGACGCCCGCCACTGGCGCTACGGCCAGTTGGCTGAGCAGGCCAGATGTTTGGGGGTGGGCCATGTGGTGACCGCCCACACCGCCAGCGATCGAGCCGAAACTCTGTTGCTGCACCTAGCCCGAGGCAGCCATCGCCGCGGCCTGGCGAGCCTGCGCAACCTGCGCCCCCTCACCAGCCCATCGAGCCCAACCACCGATCCAAGCGAGCCAATCGCGCTGGCGCGACCGCTGCTGCCCTTCTCCCGGGCCGACACCGCCCGGCTTTGCGAGCAACTGACGCTGCCCGTGTGGCACGACCCGAGCAATACCGACCGCCGCTACAGCCGAAACCGAATCCGGGCCGAGGTGGTACCCGTGCTGGAGGAGCTCCATCCCGGCGCCGCCCAGCGGATCAGCGCCCAAGCAGAGCGGCTGGTGGAGGAGGTGGAGAGCCGCAACGAATTAGTGAATCTGGCCCTGCAAACTCTAAAAACAGCCGGGAGCGAGGCTGGGACACCAGGCCTACAGCGCCAGGAGTTGGGCGACCTAGCTCTAGCCAACCAGCGCCAACTACTGCATCACTGGCTTGAGCAAAGCACCAGGCTGGCGCTCCCAGCCAGGCAACTCGAAGAACTATTGCGGCGGCTACAACCGGGCCATCCCCCAGGCCAGGCAGACCTAGGCGCGGATTGGCAGCTGCGCTGGGATCGCTGCACACTGTGGCTGCACCATCCCGCCGCACACCTGCCGCAATGACAACCTCGCCGAACTCGCTGCAACAGCGTTATGAGGCCATTGAGCGGGTTTACAGCGAACGCCAATGGGACGATGTGGCCCGCTTAAGCGAGGAGCTGCTGCTTGAGCTGCCCAACGAGCCCGCCGACCCCCTGCGCCAAAGACTGCAGCTCTTACTAGGCCACACCTACCTCTACGGCTACCAAGACAGAGCTACAGCAACCGGTTTTTACAGCCGCGTTCGAGCAGCCACGCAAGAACCCGTACTCCGGGATATCGCCGACCAGGGGCTGGAGCAATGCGCCAGCCAGGCAGCACAACTGGAAGTTGCACCGGAGCAAGCCTCGAATGCACCAAGCACTGGAGGCCAAGCCTTCCCCTTCGGCAATGAGCCAGTAGCGGGCGGAACAGTAATTACCAGCTCTGGCTCGGCCATGCCCTGGATGGAGCAACTTGGAGGCATCGAGGCAGCAGAGGTTCAGGTGCCCGTGCCGGCGCAGGTGCCGAATCTGGTAGTTGAAGTGGTCGATGAGCCAGAGCTGATCGAGGTGGCCCAGGCAGATGCGGCGACTGCTCAAGAGCTGGACGTCGCCGTGAGCAAAGAGAGCCTGGCTGAGCCAGAAGAGCGTTTTGCCAAGCAAGTCGGGGGACCTAGCCCCGAGGAGTTCGCCGAACTCTCCAAGGGGCTGCTGCGAGTGGTGATCCGCTGAGCTGGTGCTGGGGTCGATCAGCCCGCAATAGCTGCTGAACGGCGGCGCCGGGTACGGCCGGCGGGTTCCGGCTCGAGCTCTGCTGGGGCTGGGGCCGAAACCTCAGCAACTACAGCGGCTGGGGCGGCAGTAGGAGCAGACACAGGCGTGGCGGCAGGGGCGGCAGCTCCAACGGCAACCAGCTGACGCTGGGGTGCCGGCACGGCGCCATCACGGCCACGACCACCTCCATCACGGCCGCCTGCATCACGGGCAGAGCGACCCCGGGGAGCGGGGCGGCTGTCGGGTTCGGCGTCGGCGCGGCCCTTGTAAGCAGGCGTACCGGCAGGGGCTGGCTGCACCAGGCAAATGATCAACGGCTCCACCTGGAGCTCGCGGCGCAGGCGGCGTTGCAGACCCACCTCTACCTCTCGCTGCACACCGACCCAATCCACCTCAGGGGCCTTGCCACCGGTGTTGCGACAGAGCTGATTCCAGCGATTTTCCAGCACCCAGCCGATTTCGCGCTCGGCCCACATCGAGAGTCTGCGGGCATCAGCAGTGGTGACGACACCACGGATATTCACCCGCGGCGGCGCAGCCATCACACCGTCGGTGCTGATCACCGCAAGCAGAGTGATAACGCCGTCTTCTGCCAGCTGCTGGCGCTCCTTCAGCACCCGGGCATCAACAATGCCGTTGCGGGACGCATCCAGCAGTTCGATGCCGGCCTTGACGGGGTCGCCTTTACGGATCGAATCGGCAGTGAGCTCCACCACATCACCGTTGTCGATGATGAGCATGTTGTCGCCTGGTACCCCCATCGACTGGGCGGTTTTGCTGTGGGCCACGAGCATGCGGTGCTCGCCATGCACGGGCACAAAATACTTGGGCTTGGTTAGGGCCAGCATCAGCTTCTGGTCTTCCTGGAAGCCATGGCCAGAGACGTGAATACCCTCGCCCTTGCCATAAACCACCTTGGCTCCAAGCATCATCAGCCGGTCAATGGTGTTCACCACCGAGATGGTGTTGCCAGGGATCGGGCTGGCCGAGAAAATAATCGTGTCGGTGCTTTTCACCTGCACCTGGGGATGCTCACCACGGGAGATGCGGCTCAAAGCTGCCAGGGGCTCACCCTGGCTACCAGTCATCAGCAACAGAGTTTCGCGGTCGGGCAGATCGCGTATCTGCTTGATCGGCACAAAAAGATCATCGGGGGCGCGCATGTAACCCAACTCCCGCGCCTTGGCAATAACGTTAAGCATGGAGCGGCCCAGCAGTCCCACCTTGCGGCCGTTCTTTAGGGCCAACTCCAGGATCATCGACACCCGGTGAATCGAGCTGGCAAAAGTTGTGATGATCACGCGGCCTTCTGCCTGGGAGATGTGACGATCCAGGCAAGGGAACACCGAACGCTCGGGAGGGCAGAAACCCGGCACCTCGGCGTTGGTGGAGTCGCTGAACAGGCAAAGCACCCCCTTGTCGCCGTAATGGGCGAGGCGAGCCATGTCGAAGGTCTCGCCATCCACCGGCGTGTGGTCAAATTTGAAGTCGCCGGTGAAGATCACCGTGCCCACAGGGGTGGTGATGGCCAGCGAGAAGCTGTCGGCCATCGAGTGGGTGTTGCGGATGAACTCCACTGAAAAATGTTGGCCCACCTTCACCACATCGCGGGGCGCGACGGTTTGAAGGATGGTGCGATCCATCACACCGGCCTCCTCCATCTTGCCGGTGAGCATGGCCAGCGCTAGGCGCGGTCCATGAATCACGGGGATGCTGAAGTTTTTAAGGTGGTGGGCAATACCACCAATGTGATCTTCGTGACCATGGGTCACGATCATGCCGCGAATCCGCTTCTGGTTTTCCTTGAGATAGCTGGTATCTGGCATCACCACATTGACGCCATGCATCCCATCACTGGGGAAAGCCAATCCAGCATCCACCAACATGATGTCGTCGCCGTACTCGAACACGCAGGTGTTCTTGCCGATCTCGTGCAGGCCGCCCAGGGGAATCACCCGCAGGTGGGGGGGCTTGGTGGCGATCTGACTGGTGCCCTGGGCTCGGCCGTTGGAACTGGTCATGGAGAAGGAGTTTTAGGGAAAAGGAACAAACTGAATCGATCTGGTCTCAAGCCTTGGCGTCAGGTAGGACGCAGGGCGGCCAGGGTTTCGGAGAGGCGTTGTCGCACGTCGGTGGTGGCGGAAAGCAGGGGAAGACGGGGTGCACCCACGGGCCAGCCGCTGAGCTCCAAGGCGGCTTTGACGGGGATCGGGTTGGTGCTGCAGAAAAGGGACTTGCACAGCGGCAGCAGCTGGTCGTGCAGAGCCAGGGCTTGGGCCAAATCCCCCGCGTAAAAGGAGCGCACCATGGCGCTGATCTCAGCGCCGGCTAGGTGGCTGGCCACACTCACCACTCCCACAGCACCAACGGCAAGCATCGGCAGGGTGAGGGCGTCGTCACCGCTATAGATCGCCAAACGGTTGCCGCACAGGGCCCGCAGGGCGCTCACTTCTTCTGTGCTGCCGCTAGCAGCCTTGAAACTCACCACGTTGGCGCAGTCGAGCAAGCGGGCCACGGTGGCTGGCTCCAGGCTGGTGCCTGTACGACCAGGGATGTTGTAAAGCATCAGGGGCAGCTGGGGTGCCGCCGCTGCCACAGCGCGGAAATGGGCCTCAAGGCCGTCCTGGGGGGGCTTGTTGTAGTACGGCACTACCACTAGGGCGCCGTCCGCACCGAGGGCCGCCGCCTGCCGAGTCGCCTCCACCGCTTCGGCGGTGCAATTGCTGCCACTTCCCGCCAGCACGCTGGCCCGATGCCCAACCGCTTGCTTCACGGCAACTAAAAGAGCGTGCTGTTCGTCCCAACTGAGCGTGGGTGATTCGCCAGTGGTGCCGCACACCACGATTCCATCGGAGCCTTGGTTGATCAGATGCTCTGCCAGCTGGGCCGCAAGGCCCAGATCCACCGAACCATCGGCGGCGAAGGGGGTCACCATCGCCGTCAGCACGCGGCCAAATAGCGGAGTGGCTGGCTGGATAGGGCTCAAGCAGCACCTCCGGGCAAAACCGCTCCAGTTCCAGCCGCCGGGCCCTGGATCAACAGCTCGGCTATCTGGATCGCATTGAGAGCCGCACCCTTGCGGATCTGATCACCGCAGAGCCACAGTTCCAGGGCATTGGCATCACTGAGGTCCTGGCGGATACGTCCCACCGCCACCGGATCGCGGCCCGTCACATCCGTGGGCATCGGGAAACGGTTGGCCTCAAAGTTTTCCAGCAGCTCCACGCCGGGGGCCTCAGCCAGCAGGGCTCTGGCCTCCTGCACCGGGAAGGGCTCATGAAATTCAATATTTACAGCCTCTGAATGGGCCCGCAGCACCGGCACCCGCACACAGGTAGCCGAAAGTCGCAGCTCCGGCGTGCCCATGATCTTGCGGGTTTCGTTGAGCATCTTCAGCTCCTCCTCGCAATAACCGTTGTCCTGCAGCGGAGAGTTGTGCAGAAAAAGGTTGAAGGCCAGGGAGTGGGGCAGCACCTCACTCACTGGCTCACCTCCATCGAGCACGGTCCGGCTGAGCTGGCGCAGCTCCTCCATCGCGCGGGCACCGGCGCCGCTGGCGCTCTGATAAGTGCTCACCAGCACACGCCGAATTGCCCGACGCGCCGCCAAGGGGGCCAAAACCAGGGTGAGCAGAATTGTTGTGCAGTTGGGGTTGGCAATGATGCCCCGATGGGCAAAAGCAGCCTCGGGGTTCACTTCTGGAACCACCAACGGCACCTCCGGATCCATTCGGAAGGCGCTGGAGTTATCGATCACCACGGCGCCAGCCCGGGCCGCCACCGGGGCCCACTGGCGCGACACCGAGCCGCCCGCTGAGGCCAACACCACATCCACCCCTTCAAAAGCTGAGGCGTCCACGGGCCGGATCGCCAGCGATGTGCCCTGCCAGGCAAGGCTTTGACCAGCGGAACGGGGTGACGCCAGGGGAATCAGCTCAGCCACAGGAAAGTCGCGCTCAGCGAGCAGCTCGAGTAATTCCTGGCCAACGGCACCGGTCGCACCGAGCACCGCAACCCTCAAGGGGCGACTGGGCAGGCAGGGAGATGGCGGGGCAGGGAAGGGCTGGGCGGCGGTCAAGGGAGCGAGAAAGGAATCAAAACTCGGTGGCGGAGCTGGTGATCAAACGTCAAACCAGCTAGGGGCGGAAAGCTGCAACAAAGAAACCGGCCATGGTCGAAGCCGTTGTTTGCTGATTCGGGACCTATCGCTTTCGTCGTGCGCCGAACTGACAATACGCGCTGGGAGCTCGGAACGGCCGCTTTCTAGGATCGGGGTCTGCAACTGTTTTCCATGAGCTCAGCCGCCGCCCCCGCCGCCAGCCCGCTGTCGATAAAAGCCAGTCCCCGTCCGGGCAGCCGCGTGGCCCTCGAGGTGGCCATCCCCGGCGGCCGCAGCCAGGCCAGCTATGACGCCGCCGTGGACAAGCTGAGTCGCAGCATCAAGCTTCCCGGCTTTCGCAAGGGCAAGGTGCCCCGGCCCGTGTTGCTCCAGCAGATCGGCCCCCTGCGCATCCGCGCCACCGCCTTAGAAGACCTAGTGGACGCCGCTTTCCGGGATGCTGTTAGCCAAGAAATGGTGGCAGCCATCGGCAGGCCCGAGCTCACCGAAGGCTTTGAAGTCGTGATGGAACGCTTCGAACCCGGCAGCGCCCTCACCATCACCCTGGAGCTCGACGTCGAGCCCACGCCAAAACTCAAGTCCACCAAGGGGCTAAAGGCTGAGGCCGAGGCAATCAAGTTCGATCCGGCCCGCATCGATGAACTGATCGAGCAGTCGCGCAAGCAGCTGGCCACCCTGGTGCCGGTAGAAGGCCGCCCCGCCGCCAGCGGCGATGTGGCGGTGCTCAGCTTCAGCGGCATCTACGTGGATAGCGGCGAGGCCATCAGTGGTGGCAGCAGCGATGCCATGGAAGTCGAGCTGGAGGAGGGCCGGATGATCCCCGGCTTCGTAGAGGGCGTAATCGGCATGGCTATCGGCGCTAGCAAAACCATCGACTGCCAGTTCCCGGAGAGCTACCCCCAAGAGGAGGCCGCCGGCCGCCAGTCGCGCTTCGAGATCAGCCTGAAAGACCTCAAGTGCCGGGAACTACCCGCCCTTGACGACTCCTTTGCCCAGCAGGCCAGCGACAAAGCCACCCTGGCCGAACTGCGCAGCGATCTGGAAACCCGCCTCAAGGACGACGCCGAGCGCCGGGCTAAGGCCAGCCGCCACGACGCCCTGCTCGCTGCCCTAGTGCAAGAGCTTGAAGTGGAACTACCCGAAACCCTGGTTCAACAGGAAATCCGCAACCTGGTGGAGCAGACAGCTGGACAGATCGCCCAGCAGGGCATGGACGTCAAAAAGCTGTTCACCCCGGACCTGGTGCGCTCATTGATGGACACCTCCCGGCCGGAGGCAGAGGAGCGCCTGCGCCGCAGCCTGGCCCTCAAGGCCCTCGCCGCCGCCGAGGCGATCGAGGTGGAAGCCAAGGAGCTCGAAACCAAAATCAAGGAGATCAGCCGCGGCCTGAGCCAGCAGGGCAACATCGATCCCGAAGGATTGCGTCTGGCCGTTGCCGACGACCTGCTGCGCGACAAGCTGCTGGAGTGGCTTGAGGCCAACAGCACCATCACCGAAAAGGCTGCCACCCCAGCCGACGCCGACCCTGACGCAGCAGGCGAGGAGCAGGCAAAGACCAAAGCGAAAGCCAAGGCCAAACCAGCCAAAGCCCAATAGCCACAGCCAGGACCAATAGATTGGTCCTCCGAGAGCTTCCCCGCGCGTGATCGACGCCACCCTTCGCCATCCCGTCCACAGCAGCTGGAGCCCCAGTGGCTCCCCCGGGGTGCTGCCCACGGTTGTGGAGCAGTCGGGCAAGGGCGACCGCGCCTTCGATATCTATTCGCGCCTGCTGCGCGAGCGGATCATCTTTCTGGGCACCGGCATCGACGATCAGGTGGCCGATTCCCTAGTCGCCCAGCTGCTGTTCCTCGAAGCCGAGGATCCGGAGAAGGACATCCAGATTTACGTGAACTCCCCAGGCGGCTCAGTGACCGCCGGCTTGGCGATCTACGACACGATGCAGCAGGTCTCCCCAGACGTGGTGACCATCTGCTACGGCCTGGCCGCATCCATGGGTGCCTTCCTGCTCTCGGGTGGCACCAAGGGCAAGCGGCTGGCCCTGCCCAATGCCCGGATCATGATTCACCAACCCCTCGGCGGCGCCCAGGGCCAGGCAGTGGACATTGAAATCCAGGCCAAGGAGATTCTTTTCCTCAAGGACACCCTCAACGGTCTGATGGCTGAACACACCGGTCAGCCCCTCGAAAAAATCACCGAAGACACTGACCGCGACTACTTCCTTTCCCCCGCAGAGGCGGTTGAATACGGCCTGATCGATCGGGTCGTGACCGAATCCCCTGCCGCCACAGCTGCTGAGTGATTCCGGCCGGTTTGATCCTTAAGGTCAGCTGACGATCCATTATTTCCTGTCGATCCTGGAATCAGGACTCCCCTGCCCATGGCCAAGTTCGACGCCCACCTGAAGTGCTCGTTCTGCGGCAAGTCGCAAGAACAGGTGCGCAAGCTGATCGCCGGCCCGGGTGTCTACATCTGCGATGAATGTATCGATCTCTGCAACGAGATCCTTGATGAGGAGCTGGTAGACGGACATAGCGGCACAGCCAGCGGAGGCGGAAGCGGCCGCCATGCCGCCGACTCCAGCCGCGGTAAGGCCTCCAGCAAAAAAACAACCAAACCCGCTCCAACTCTGGCGGAGGTGCCCAAGCCCCAGGAGATCAAGGCCTTTCTCGACCGCCAGGTGGTGGGCCAAAACGAAGCAAAGAAAAATCTTTCCGTAGCTGTTTATAATCACTACAAACGCCTGGCCTGGCAAGGCGATGGCAAGGGTGAAACGGACCAGACAGCCACCAAGCTTCACAAGAGCAACATCCTGCTGATCGGCCCCACCGGCTGCGGCAAAACGCTCCTGGCCCAGACCCTGGCCGAAATGCTCGATGTGCCCTTTGCGGTGGCCGACGCCACCACCCTTACCGAGGCGGGCTACGTCGGAGAAGACGTGGAAAACATCCTGCTGCGGCTGCTGCAGAAAGCGGATCAGGATGTGGAACAGGCCCAGCGGGGCATCATCTACATCGATGAAATCGACAAGATCGCCCGCAAGAGCGAAAACCCCTCCATTACTAGGGACGTCTCCGGAGAAGGGGTGCAGCAGGCATTGCTGAAAATGCTCGAAGGCACCGTGGCCAACGTGCCGCCGCAGGGAGGCCGCAAGCATCCCTACCAGGAATGCATTCAGATCGACACCAGTCAGATCCTGTTCATCTGCGGTGGTGCCTTCGTCGGCCTCGAAGATGTGGTGCAGAAGCGGATGGGCCGCAACTCCATCGGTTTCCTCAGTGCCGATGGCAGCAGCCGGCCCCGCAGCGGCAAGGATCGCCATGCAGCCGAGGTGCTGCGCCATCTGGAGCCCGAGGACCTAGTGCGCTACGGCCTGATCCCCGAATTCATTGGTCGGCTGCCGGTAAGTGCGGTGCTTGAGCCCCTCGACACGCCAGCCCTGCAAGCCATTCTCACCGAGCCCCGGGATGCCCTGATCAAGCAGTTCCAAACCCTGCTGAGCATGGACAACGTGCAGCTCGATTTCGAAGCCGGCGCTGTTGAAGCGATTGCCATCGAGGCCCATCGCCGCAAGACGGGAGCCCGGGCCCTGCGCGGCATCGTCGAAGAGCTAATGCTCGACCTGATGTACGACCTGCCCTCCCGCAACGACGTCAAGAGCTTCACCGTGACCCGGGAGCTGGTGGAGCAGCGCAGCAAGGGCAAGGTGGTGCCCCTCGGCAGCGCCAACCTGGATTCGCCACAGCAGGCCAGCGCCTGATCGGGCCCGCACCGATGTCCGCAGCTGACCACTTACAGGTGCCGCGCCAGCACGGTCTGTTCTTGCATCACGGCATCGATCTAGGCGACGGCAGCGTGGCCCACTACCTGGAAGGGCGCGAAATCCTGCGCAGCCCCCTGGCCGATTTCAGCCGCGGCGAACCTGTAGCGGTGGTTCCCTATGCCGCGGGCGACTGCTCCCCGGCCGGCGTAACCCTGCGGCGGGCCATGGGGCGCCTGGGCGAACAGAATTACAACTTGCTGTTCAACAACTGCGAACACTTCGCCCATTGGTGCAAGACCGGCCGGCATCGCAGCGCCCAGGTCGAGGATTTGCTGCACACCGGCAGCCTCGGGGCCCTGGCCATCGGTCAGTGGGTGCCAGCGGCCATGCTCAGCGCTGCCCGAATGCTGCTGCGCCAGGGCAACCTGACCGAACTCGACAAGCTGCGCCAAGGCCTGCAGCAGAAATTGGAGCAGGAGCTTGGCCGGGCTGAAGCTCGCTGGGGCCAAGACCGCTTCGAAAACCTGAGGCTGGCGGCCCAGAAACTAGCCGACCAACTCACGGCCGTGGAAGAACTGGAAGAGAGGCTAAGGCGCCAGCTCGAACCGGACCAGGGCCACTAATCTCAAGCCTCAGCTTCATGAGCCCAACGGCGATCTCCAGCTACCAACCCCTCCACCACAAATACCGTCCCCAGCGCTTCGACCAGCTGGTGGGGCAGGAGGCGATCGCCGCCACCCTGGGCAACGCCCTGCGCACAGGCCGGATTGCGCCGGCCTATCTGTTTTGTGGCCCCCGCGGCACGGGAAAAACCTCCAGCGCCCGCATCCTGGCCCGCTCCCTCAACTGCATCGGCAGCGATGGGCCCACCCCCGAGCCCTGTGGCGTCTGCGAGCTCTGCACCTCCATCGCCGCCGGCAATGCCCTCGATGTAATCGAGATCGACGCCGCCTCCAACACCGGCGTCGACAACATCCGCGAGCTGATCGAGCGCTCCCGCTTCGCTCCGGTGCAGGCCCGCTGGAAGGTGTATGTGGTGGACGAGTGCCACATGCTCTCAACCGCCGCCTTCAACGCCCTGCTCAAAACCTTGGAGGAGCCACCGCCGCGGGTGGTGTTCGTGCTAGCCACCACCGACCCGCAGCGGGTACTCGCCACGATCCTGAGCCGCTGTCAACGCTTCGATTTCCGCCGCATCCCCCTACAGGCCCTCGAGCAACACCTCGGCTGGATCGCTGATCAAGAGCAGATCGGCATCACTCCAGAAGCCCTGCACGTGGTGGCCCAGCGAGCCCAGGGGGGCCTGCGGGATGCGGAGAGCCTGCTGGATCAGCTCAGTCTGCTGCCGGCACCGATCGAGGCCACAGCGGTATGGGAGCTGCTGGGGGCTGTACCGGAGCAGGAACTACTGGCCCTAGCCGGTGCCCTGGCCAGTTGCGATCCCCTCGCCCTGCTGGAGGGTTGCCGCGAGCTGCTTGAGCGGGGCCGGGAGCCCGCCGCCGTGCTGCAGGGGCTCGTCAGCCTGCTGCGGGATCTAGTGCTGGCTGGCACGGCGCCCGACCGCCTAGAGCTCACCAGCGTGTCGCCCCAGTTCCGCCAAGCCCTTCCCGATCTGGCCCGCTCCCTCGGCAAAGCCCGCCTACTGCAGTGGCAGGCCCAGCTAAGGGGCAGCGAGCAGCAGCTGCGCCACAGCGTCAACCCGCGCCTGTGGCTAGAGGTGCTGCTGTTGGGTCTGCTGGCCGAGCCGGTAGCTGCCGCCCAGCCAATCTCTGCCGCAGCACCTGCAGCAGCCCCCACCGCAACTGCGCCTGCAGTTGCACCGCTGGTTGCACCCCCAATCGCACCGGCGGTCACACCGGCAGTCGCCCCAATCCCGGCTCCGGCTCCAGTCAGCGTCGAGCCCAACAGCTCCGCCAACCTGCCGGAGCTCTGGCAGCAAATCCTGGCGGGCCTGGAGCTGCCCTCTACGCGAATGTTGCTGTCCCAACAGGCCCGGCTGGTGCGCCTCGATGAGCGCCGCGCCGTGGTGCAGGTGGCTGGCAACTGGATGGCCATGGTGCAGAGCCGCCTGCCCCTGCTGGAAGCAGCGGTAGCTAAGGCCCTAGGCAGCCCGCGCCAGCTCACATTGGAAGGGGGTGGGGAGAGCGCCGCACCAACTGGGGGCGCCCCCAGTGCCACCACCCCTAGTGCCGCCATCGCCAGTGCCACCCCCAGGCCGACACCACCACCACCAACGCCAGCACCCCTGGCAAACCCAGCACCCCTACCAAGCCCAGCGCCCCTGCCAAACCCAGCAGCCGACCCGCCAGCGGCAGCAGCTATTGCGCCCCCCTTAGCCGCACCCCTTGATGACAAGGCCAGAAGGCTGGCGGAGTTCTTCAATGGCGAAGTAGTTGAACTCGATGGGCCGCTCGACGAATTAACTGGCGATGCATTGACTTGCGATGCAGAGGAGGCGGCTGCCTGAGCGGGGCCAGCACCATTTTGTAACGGGTAATCAGGCGGTTGCCGGATCTTCGATTTGGGACTCTTCCTCCTCGCCGAGGTGCATGGTCTTGGCCCAAACCAGGCTCTTGGGAAGCAGGGCCATGCGCAGAGTGGTCCAGGGAATCACCACAAACCAGTGGCTCAAATAGGCAATACCCAGGAGCAGGTTCCAGACGTTCATGGCCGGTAGGTCCGGACCCTCGCTAGGGCGACGACAACCGGCCAAGATCGCCCCTCCAGAGAGCCCAAAGGCAACAAAGGAAAGGGGCCAGATAGTTGGGCGGGTGCCCGTAATCACGGCGCCGATCAAATCGGCAATCGCCACCACCGGCAAAAAGTATTGGAGCAGGAAGAAGCTGGTTAAATCAAGCTTCTGACTTGCGCTTAGACGCTCCGAAATCAGGCCGGGCCAGTAATCGAAGAAGCGCTGCAAACCGCCTTCAGCCCAACGCTGACGCTGACGCCAGAGGGCAGCCACACTCAGCACCGCCTCTTCCTGTACCGGCGGATCCCAGAGGATGCCAATCGGCTGGCCGTCGAGCAGCAGCCTGAAACTGAGGTCTAGGTCGTCGGTGACCGTGCCCTCGTTGAAACCACCGCTACTGAGCAGGGCGTCCCGGCGCAGCAGCTGGCCATTGCCGCGCAACTCCGCTACTCCTCCCACAGCTAAGCGACCCTGCTGGATCACGGCGTCGAGGGCCATCTCCATGGCTTGGGCCCGGGTAAGCCAATTGGCGGTGGCATTCACCTCAGCTTTGCGCAACTGCACGGCCGACCAGCCACCAGCTTCCGCGAGGGGAATCAGCCGCTCCAGGGTCTCGCTCTGAAGGTCTGCATCAGCGTCGAGCACGAACATCCAGCGGCCCTGAAGCTGCTGCAGCACCAGATTTAGAGCGCCCGATTTGCCGCCGCCGGCATCTGGCTCACGCCGCAATACCTGCAGAAAAGGATGACGCTCCTGCAGCTCAGCCAAAACCTGGGGAGTCCGATCGCTGCTGGCGTCGTCAATTACCCAGAGCCGCATCTGCCCCTGCGGGTAGCTCAACTGAGCAATGCGCTCCACCAGGCGGCCAATAACTGCCTGCTCATCGCGGGCCGCCACCACCACGTCCACGGCGGGTAGGGGTTCAGCCCCTTGAGCGGCGGAGGCTTGAGCTGGTTCTGGGCTGCCTACCGAACCAAAAACCTGGCGCAAAACGGTGCGCAGGCTGTAGCCCCCAAGCAGCACGGCCAGGGTGAGAGCCGGGATCAGGCGCAGCGACTCATGGAGCCAATGGGGAGCTATTCCCGCCCAGCCGCAGCCGATCAGGAACAGGGCCGACTTGACGCGACGGTGATCGGTGGTACGGCCACCCACAACCATGGCGATCCCGAAAGTCGCCGAACTCTAGGGGGAACTTGCAGCCGAGCCGGGCTCGGACAGGGGGCTGATGCCTGGCAACCCCCTGAGGGACTGGAGAGTGGTGCCCGGATAGTAGTGATCGAGGATGCGAGCCAGGCTCCAGCCACGCCGGGCTAAGTCGATAGCTCCAGCTTGAGACAGGCCGGCACCGTGGCCAAACCCTCCCCCCTCGAAAATCCAGCGACCCTGGCCGTCCGGCCTCAACACAAAGAGCGTGCTGGGCAACTGCCGCAAGGTGCGGCGAATCGCATCACGGCGCAGCACCACGCTCTGCCGCACTCCGCTGGCTGCCTGCGCCTGGATTTCCAGCGCCAATACCCGTCCACTGGGGCCCCGCTCAAGCACCGCCAGGCGTGTGGGCGGCAGGCCCAAAGGCAGGGCAGCGCGGCTCAAAGCCTGCTGAATCTGGGCCGAATCGAGCTGGCGAGACCAGCGGAAGCGGGGGTGGTCGAAGCCATAGGCGCGGGCGGTAGCCGCCAAAGCCGCTCCTAGCCGGGCCGGCTGCAACGGCAAAACCACGGCGGCTGCAACGGCCGGCGGACCATCCACCCGCGGCCTCAGATAGGGCAGGGCGTCCCCAATCCACACCTCCTCAAACCCGGCCGCAATCCCCCCATTTGTGGCGTGATACACGCCATGAATCGGCGCACCCTGCCAGCTCAAGACTTGATATTGGGTGGCGGCAATCGCCTGGCGTACAGCTGCTCCGGCCTGGCGGGGGTCTGCGTACACCTGGCATTGGGTATCGGCGCATAGGTGGTAGCCATCCACCACGAATCTCCCCTGGTTGCGCAGGGCCCAGGTGCGGGCTAGCACCGCCTGGGCAGCCAGGGCCGCCGCGGGGGAGCCTGCCCCGATCTCATGGGGCACAACCCCAATTAGATAGCGCTCTAAGGGCACCTCCTCCACCAATGACCAGCTGCCGTAGGCATCTCCCTGGAGCCGGAATGGACCTGTAAACACCCCCCCCTGCCAGCTCAGCCCCCCCGGGGCCTCCAAGCGCAAGGGCCCCTCAAGGCGAACCGAGCCATCCGGGCGCCGCAGCTCCAAAACCAAGCGATCGCGCTGCAGCTGCTCCACCAGCCGCGGCCTAACTCCAGCGGGCGCTGGAGCCTCGGGCGCGGCCCACACTTCCCATTCGGCCGGGTGGGCAATCACGGGGGTGGCACCGGCCAGTCGCCAGCGGCCAGCAGCCTCCTGGGCGCTCTCGTAGCTAGCAAAGGGCCCCCACACCTGACGGCGCAGCGCCAAGGGCTCGGCCAACGGCAGCCTGCGCCAGTGCAACTGCAACAGGGGCGCCTGAAACCGCTGGCCCGTCGCACTCAGCAGGGTGAGGTTTCCAGCCGCGCTGCGTAGCTCCAAGGGAGTAGGCGGACCCAAATGGGCCGCCAGGGCCACCCAGAGCACCGGCGCTGTGGCCGCCACTGCCGGCGGAGGCTGCACGGGCCAATGCAGCGCAGAAGTAGGGCCGGATCCAGGTGAACTGGGAGGTGCGGCGGCCCGACATCCCCCCGCGAGCAGCAGCGTGCTGGCCCAAACGGCAAACGGCAACAACGATTGGGCCGAAGAGGACCGGACTGAAAACATTGCTTAAAAGGAGGGGTCTTGGAGGAAGGCACTGCCACGTCGTACTCTGCTTGTTTGTGCCCGCCGCAACGCGAGAAATGCCGAAGCTCAAGACCCGCAAAGCAGCCGCCAAGCGGTTCAAGGCCACCAGCACCGGCAAGTTTCTGCGTCGCCGAGCCTTCCTCAACCACCTGCTCGATCACAAGAGCCCGAAGCGCAAGCGTCATCTGGGCACAATGGCTGTTGTTGATGAGCGCGATGCGGACAACGTAAGGGCGATGCTCCCCTACGCCTGAGAGCGACCTCGGCCGATTTTTACTTCTATCTTCCTGATCTACTGCTATGTCACGCGTCAAGAGGGGCAATGTTGCCCGCAAACGCCGTAACAAGATTCTTCGCCTAGCCCGTGGCTTCCGCGGCGGCAATGGCTCCCTCTTCCGCACCGCCAACCAGCGGGTGATGAAGGCGCTTTGCAATGCCTACCGGGACCGCCGTCGTCGCAAGCGCGACTTCCGCCGTCTCTGGATCGCCCGGATCAACGCAGCAGCTCGGCTCAATGGCCTGAGCTACAGCCGCTTCATGGGTGGTTTAAAGAAAGCAGACGTGCGCATCAACCGCAAAATGCTGGCCCAGCTTGCCGTTGTCGACCCCGGCAGCTTCACCACCATCGTGGGCGCCGCTTCAAACTGAGTTCAACCAGTAGGTCTTTTTGGACGCCCTCCTTCCCCAGGCCTACCTAATTGGGCTGATCGTCCTGCTGGGGGTCGCTGCGGTTGTAGTGGCCCGACAAATCTGGCGCGTACGTTCAGATGAAGTCACCCTGGCAAAGCTAGAGCGTAGTGAAGGCCCTAAACCATCAGACGCGGCCACGTTGTACGAGCTTGGCTCTGTGCAACTACGCAAGCGCTTGTATGGCCAAGCCGCCGAATCACTTAAGCAAGCTCTTAAGAAAGCTGAAGCTGCTAAAGAACCGGCTGAAGCCCAAGCAGTGATTCAAAACGCCCTGGGCTTCGCCTTGGCCGCTCAAAACAACTACAAAACGGCAATTCGCCATTACCGGCTGGCGTTGGAAGCCAAGCCCGCCTACCCAGTAGCACTCAATAATCTTGCCTTCGCCCTGGAAAAGCAGCTAAAGCTGGAAGAGGCCAAGCAGACCTATGAGCAGGTGATTGAGCTTGACGCCAACAACAAAACCGCCCGCAAACGGTTGAAACTCCTCGATCGCAAGGCCGGCCTGAATCGGGCGGCCTAAGCGATTATCTATTCAACTTTCACCAAAGTCCGCGTACTGAAGCGCCGCCGGTTGGAGCAACTACGCGGCTAGCACTTGATAGTGGACGCAGATCCAGGCGGCCGCCACGGCTGGTGAGACGAGGTGCTTGCCAGCCTGACAACTGCAGGCCCTGCAGACCCGTAAATACCCCTCCCATTTCCAGACCCGGCACCTCGCACTCGCAGAGCATCAGCAGGTCGAGCTGGTCTGATTCGGCGTTGAGGTTGCCCTGCACGGGAGTGGTAACCCCTCCCACCGTGAGTTCACCGCGCAGGTCGATCATCTGGCCCATCGGCTTGACCGAGGCAAGCCGCAGCTCAGCACTAACAATCTGGGAATTGTCAAAGGATTGATAAGTACCACTCCATACGAGCGGCATCTCCCCGGCCAGCAGCTGGGCCCGGCCAACTGGATCAAAGGTCTCCGCACCTCCCAGACCACTAAGCGACTCACCACCGACGCTGGTAGCCGAGGGAGGGATAAAAGGCACAAAGGCCTCACTGGCCACGGGTGTAGCCGCCTGCGCCGGGAACAAACCGATTGGCAACAGTGCAAACGGCACTGCGGCTAATGGCAGGGCAGCACGAAGAACGGCGAAAGACACAACAACCAAACCGACTGGTGGGAGGCTAGGACCGTTGCAGAGATCTGGCCCTGCCCCGTGGTCACCACCGCTACCACCAGCGAACCGCACACCCTCCGGGATCCACTTGTGATCGGTGGGCGCAGCTTCCGCAGCCGCCTGATGACCGGCACCGGCAAATATCCGAGCCTGGCGGCCATGCAGGCCAGCCTGAAGGCCAGCGACTGCGAAATCGTGACCGTTGCCGTGCGTCGGGTGCAGAGCCAGGCTGCCGGCCATGCAGGCCTGCTGGAGGCCATCGACTGGCAGCGCATCTGGATGCTGCCCAACACGGCCGGCTGCGCCACCGCCGAAGAAGCGATCCGGGTGGCCCGCCTGGGACGGGAGCTGGCAAAGCTGGCAGGCCAGGAGGACAACTGCTTCGTGAAGCTGGAGGTGATTCCAGACACTCGTCATTTGCTGCCCGATCCATTCGGCACCCTGGCAGCCGCTGAGCAACTGGTGAAGGAGGGCTTCACGGTGCTGCCTTACATCAATGCCGATCCACTCCTGGCCAAGCGACTCGAAGAGGCTGGCTGCGCCACCGTGATGCCCCTGGGCTCGCCGATCGGCTCGGGCCAGGGCATCCGCAACGCCGCCAACATCGCCCTGATAATCGAAAACGCCAAGGTGCCCGTGGTGATAGACGCCGGTATCGGCGTGCCCAGCGAGGCCGCCCAGGCCATGGAAATGGGCGCAGACGCCCTGCTTATCAACAGCGCCATTGCCCTGGCAGGCGACCCCCCGGCGATGGCGCGGGCCATGGCCATGGCCTGCGAGGCCGGCCGCAGCGCCTTCCACGCAGGTCGGCTACCCATACGCACAAACGCCAATCCCAGTTCGCCCGAGGTTGGCCGGGTAGGGAGCTGAAGCCGAACGCCTGTAGTAGCTTGCAAAGCGGAGCATCCGCTCGTCCTGCAGGGGTCTGAGGTTTTCGGAATGGGCGTTGCAATGAAGGTCTTCGTTCTCGGTGGCGACGGCTTCTGCGGTTGGCCCTGCGCGGTGAACCTGGCCGATGCTGGCCACGAGGTGGTTGTCATTGACAACCTCAGCCGGCGCAAGATCGACGTCGACCTGGAGGTGGAGTCGCTGACGCCGATCGCCACCATGGGCGACCGCCTTAAGGCCTGGGAACAGGTGGGCGGCAAGCCGATGCGCTTCGTCCATCTAGACATCGCTAGGGAATACGACCGGCTTCTGGAGCTACTACGCCACGAGCGGCCCGATTCGGTGGTGCATTTCGCCGAGCAGCGCGCAGCTCCCTACTCGATGAAAAGCAGCGCCACCAAGCGCTACACCGTCGACAACAACGTCAACGGCACCCACAACCTGCTAGCCGCGATCGTGGAGAGCGGCCTCGACATCCACATCGTGCATTTAGGCACGATGGGGGTGTACGGCTACGGCTCCCACCGCGGCGCCACCATCCCCGAGGGCTACCTCAAGGTGGAAGTGCCCCAGCCCGACGGCAGCCGCTTCGAGGAGGAGATCCTGCACCCGGCCAGCCCGGGCAGCGTGTATCACATGACCAAGACGCTGGACCAGCTGCTCTTCCTCTACTACAACAAAAACGACCAGATCCGTATCACCGACCTGCACCAGGGGATCGTCTGGGGCACCAACACCGAGGCCACCGAGCGCGACCCACGCCTCACCAACCGCTTCGACTACGACGGCGACTACGGCACCGTGCTCAATCGCTTTTTGATGCAGGCAGCGATCGGCTATCCGCTCACTGTGCACGGCACCGGCGGCCAGACCCGCGCCTTCATCCACATCCGCGATTCGGTGAAGTGCGTGCAGCTGGCCCTGGAAAATCCGCCGACCAGGGGCGAGCGGGTGAAGATCTTCAACCAGATGACCGAAAGCCACCAAGTTGGTGAACTAGCCCGCAAAGTGGCGGCTCTTACGGACGCCCAGATCAATTACCTGCCCAATCCGCGCAACGAAGCCGTCGAAAACGATCTAATCGTCGATAACCGCTGCTTCATCGAGCTGGGCCTCAACCCCACCACCCTCGATGACGGCCTGCTGGCTGAAGTGGTGGATGTGGCCCGCCGCTGGGCTGATCGCTGCGACCGCAGTCGCATTCCCTGCCAATCCGCCTGGACCCAAACCCAGGCTCAGGCCATCCAGACGACCTAAGGCACAACTCCAAACCCTTGAAGATCGCCTTTTTCACCGAAACCTTTCTGCCCAAGGTGGACGGCATCGTCACCAGGCTCACCAAGACGGTGCAGCATCTAGTCGCGGCTGGCGATGAGGTCCTGATCTTCTGCCCGGAAGGCGCCCCCGAGACCTACATGGGAGCCCAAGTGGTGGGGGTGCCCGCAATGCCCCTACCCCTCTACCCCGAGCTCAAGCTGGCCCTGCCTCGGCCGGCGGTGGCAGAAGCCCTGGATCGCTTCAAGCCAGATCTTGTCCACGTTGTCAATCCCGCCGTCCTGGGGCTCGGCGGCATCTGGCTGGCCAAAACCAAGGCCTATCCCCTGGTAGCCAGCTACCACACCCATCTGCCCAAATACCTGGAGCACTACGGCATGGGCATGCTTGAGCCACTGCTATGGGAACTGCTCAAAGCTGCCCACAACCAGGCCCGGCTCAACCTCTGCACCTCCACCGCCATGGTGCAAGAGCTAAGTGAGAAAGGAATCCAGCACACCGATTTGTGGCAGCGCGGCGTAGACACTGAGCTTTTCCAGCCGGCGCTGCGCTCCGATGCCATGCGACAGCGGCTGCTAAATGGCCAGAGCGACACCGGCAAGCTGCTGCTCTACATCGGCCGCCTATCTGCGGAAAAACAGATCGAACGGATCCGGCCCGTACTTGAAACAATGCCCGATGCCCGGCTGGCCCTAGTTGGAGATGGTCCCTACCGCCTGCAACTCGAGAAGATCTTTGCGGGCACACCTACCCACTTCGTGGGCTACCTAGCCGGGCAAGAGCTGGCGGCGGCCTACGCCAGCGGCGACGCTTTTCTATTCCCCTCCAGCACCGAAACCCTGGGCCTGGTGCTGCTGGAGGCCATGGCGGCCGGCTGCCCGGTGGTGGGCGCCAACCGCGGTGGCATCCCGGACATCGTCAGCGATGGGGTCAATGGCTGCCTTTACGAACCAGACCAGGAAGGCAGCCTGGCTGCTGCGGTGGAGCGCCTCCTTGGCGATGCCACTCAACGGGCCGAGCTGCGCACCAACGCCCGCGAGGAAGCCGAGCGCTGGGGTTGGTCTGGAGCTACCGAACAACTGCGCGGCTACTACCAGCGCCTGTTGGCCAAGTCCGACCTGCAACTAGTGGCCTGAATCAGGACTGGGGCGCCTGCCCCGGCAGGCTGCCCCGGAACCAGGTGTTCATCAAAGCCTTCACCATCGGAGCTGCCACCGTGCCGCCATAGCCGCCGGAGTTTTCCCCGAAGGCGATGATCACCAAGGTGGGCTTATCCGCTGGGGCATAGCCGCCAAACCAGGCGTGATCAGGCCGGGGTGGATCTTCGCCAGTGCCGGTTTTGCCAGCCACCGGAGGCAGGTTGGGATCATTGAGAAGCTTGGCGGTGCCGATGGTCACCACCTGGCGCAGCCCATCCCGCAACACCCGCAGGGTGGCCGGCTTAAGGCCGATCCAAGTCCGTTCGGTGGGACTCTCCACCAGGTGGGGCGTCACCAGCCAACCACCGTTGGCCACCGCGGCGTATAGCCGCGCCATCTGGATCGGGGTCACCTGTAGGGCCCCCTGGCCAATGGCCGAGGTGATGGTATCCACGGGTGTCCAGCCCTCACCCAGCACCTCCTGTTTCCAAGCCTGATCGCCCAGCAAGCCCGGGGTCTCCTCCTCCACCAGCTCAATGCCCGTGACCTGGCCATAGCCCATGCGCCGGGCAGCTTTGAACAGCTCATCGGGGCCCACCTTCAGCCCCACCTGGTAATAGAAGGTGTTGCTGCTCACGGCCAGGGCGAAAGGAAAACCGATGGCCCCATGGGCGCCATGGTCGCTATAGCAAAGGCCCGCATAACAGAACGAATTCATCGTCATCACCTTCGAGTCGGCCGTGTAGCGGCCCGACTCCAGACCCGCCACAGAGGTGACAATCTTGAAGGTGCTGGCCGGTGGAAAGCCCTGGAAGGCGCGATTCAGCAGGGGCGCATCGGGGGAATTGAGGCTGCTCCACTGGCTGGAACTCGGCGCCGGCGAAAAAACATTGGGGTCAAAGGTGGGCCGGCTGGCCAGGGCCCGAATTGCTCCGGTTTGGGGGTCGAGCGCCACGATCGCCCCCTTGCGCACCCCATCGAGGGCGCGCTCTGCAGCCTGCTGCAAAGCTAGGTCCAGGGTGAGCCGCAGGTCCTGGCCAGCCATAGCAGACTTCTCCCCGATGATGCGCTGCACCTGGCCGGCGGCGTTCACCTCCACCTGCTGGCCGCCCCACTCGCCGCGCAGATGCCCCTCAAACTGCTTCTCGACCCCACTGCGGCCCACCCGATCCTGGATCCGGTAGCCCTTGGGCTGGAGCTGGGTGTATTCCTCTTCCGTGATCCCGCTGGTGTAACCGAGCACGTGGGCTGCCAGCCGGCGGTGGGGATAGCTGCGCAAGATGTCCACATCTACCTCGGCGCCCTGGAGCCCGGCAGCCTGCTCCCGGAAGCGCAGCACCTGCTCAGACTTGAGGCCACTGGCCAGAGCTATCCGAAATCCCTCCGCATTGGCACCACTACTTCGACGCGCCTCCAGCTGGGCCGCAGGCAACCCAACCACCGTCGCCAAGCGATCTCGCAGGGCCGGCCACTGGGCGTCACCCACCTCCCGCGGCTGGATGTAGAGGTTGTAGGTGAGCCGGCTAGTGGCCAGCACCTGGCCATGACGATCCAAAAGGCGACCCCGGATCGGGTTGCGGGGCAGCAGCCGAATTCGGTTTTCATCGGCCCTGGCGCGGTTCTCAGCGCCGTGCAGCAACTGCAACCAGGCCAAGCGCGCCACCATGGCACCGCTGAACAGCAACACCACAGCCAGCAGCAGGGCCGACTGACGGCCCATGCCGGTGTGACGGGAGGCAGCTGGACCAAAGGCCATGGTCAGGCGTTGGGCTCGAGTCGCTGCTCCAGCTGCTCCAGTCGAGCAGCTATGCGGGCCAGACCCTGCTGCAGCTCCAAGGCGTCCTGGGGATCGGCTTGGTGTGCTCCCTCAGCCCCTACCTCGGTGGCCACATCGTGGACCTCCACCTTCATCACCGGGTTGCCCAGGCCGGGGCTGACCCGATCCAGGCCCTGGCGCAGCTGACTAGCGGCAGGCTCGCCCTCCTCCCGCAGACTGCCGAGGGGATCGGCCTCCTGGCCGTCAAAAGCTGCCATCACCTCGCGAGCCCCGCCCTTACGGGCCCTTTCCACCACCGCCAAACCCACGGGCAGGACGTCCTGCATCAAGGTGAGCCGGAGGGCATCAAAGGGGTCGGTGGCCATGGCGGCGTTCCTGGCTCAGGAACCACAGTCTGACCTGCCTGCAACCCGGTGCTCAGGGAGCCAGCCGCTGGATCCCTGGATCAACGATCACCTGGCGGGAGTTCTGCTGACTACCCCACCACCAACCCGCCGCCACGGCGATCACCAGGAGCGAGGCCAGCGGCACCAGGGCCTGGCGGGTGACGTCAAGGGCCAGCCATTCGCCCCAGGCCCGCAGGGTGCGCTCCCGGTCAAAGCGTCGCCGGGCCTTCTCTTCCTCCTGCTGGCGCCGGCGCAGGGAGCGGGTCACCCAGCGCTCAAATGATTTCTTCTTGGTGACCGCCATCTTGCGCTCAACCTCGAGCAGATGGCCGGCTGAGAGCTCAGGGTTGAAGGTGCTGATCAGCTCCAGGCTCTTGAGGAACATCTCCACGGCGCCATCTTTGGCGGCCCGCTCGCCCTCTTCAAGCAGCTCCCAGTCCACCTCGGGATAAAAGCGGAGCCGGTTGCTGGCGATCTGGTCTTCCATCAACTGGCCTGGCTCCCGCAGCCAGCGGTCCGTATTGGCATCGAAACGGCGCCAATACAGAAAGGGATTGAGATAGATGGTTTTGCCGGCAAGGACGATGCTGTCCTGCTGCAGCCGTCGCTGCATGTCGGGATCGGGGGGTGTCGAGCTGGGGGGCGCGGAGGCGGCAGTCACGACGTATGGGCTGGGAGCCGATGGTATCGAAGGTCGGCGTCCCGGGCTACTCCCGCAACACCTACTCCCACTCGATGGTGCCAGGCGGTTTGCTGGTGATGTCGAGCACCACCCGGTTCACGCCCTTGACCTCATTGACGATGCGGTTGGAGATTTTCTCGAGTAGGTCGTAGGGAAGGCGAGACCAATCGGCCGTCATGCCGTCTTCCGAGGAGACGCAGCGCAGCACGATCGGGAAGGCATAGGTGCGTTTATCGCCCATCACACCCACGCTGCGCACCGGCAGCAGCACGGCAAAAGCCTGCCAGATCTCGTTGTAGAGGCCTGCCTCCTTCACCTCCTCGCGCACAACCAGGTCGGCGTCACGAAGGATGTTGAGCTTCTCGCTGGTGACCTCACCGAGGATGCGAATCGCCAGACCAGGACCGGGGAAGGGGTGCCGGCCAACGATTTCCTGGGGCAGACCCAGGCTGCGGCCCACCTTGCGCACCTCGTCTTTAAACAAACGACGCAGGGGTTCCACCAGCTTGAACTGCAGATCCTTGGGCAGGCCACCAACGTTGTGGTGACTTTTGATCTTCACTGCCACCCGCTCACCGGTTTTGGGATCAATACCCGTGCCGGCGCTCTCGATCACATCGGGATAAAGGGTGCCCTGGGCCAGGAAGTCGAAGGGGCCGAGGCGCTTGCTTTCCTCTTCAAACACCCGGATAAATTCCGTGCCGATCAGCTTGCGCTTCTCCTCCGGGTCGGTGATGCCATCGAGCTTGCTAATGAAGCGCTCGCGGGCATTGATGTATTCAACGTTGATGTGGAAGCGCTTGTCGAAAAACTCCACCAGAAACTCAGGCTCGCCTTTGCGCATGAAGCCTTGGTCGATGAACATGCAGGTGAGCTGATCGCCAATCGCCTTGTGCAGCAAAAAGGCGAGGGTGGAGGAATCAACGCCTCCCGAGAGCGCCAGCAAAACCCGCTTATCGCCGACTTGGGCGCGCACATCAGCCACCGCTTCATCAATGAAAGCTGCTGTGGTCCAGTCGGCCTCACAACCACAAATGTGGTACACAAAATTGCGCAGCATTGCCATGCCGCCGGTGGAGTGGACCACCTCAGGATGAAACTGCACGCCGTATAAGCGCCGCTGGTGATCAGCGACGGCGGCCTCTGGGGTGTTGTCGGTGTGAGCCAGCCGCAAGAAGCCCTCGGGTAGCCGTTCCACCGAGTCGCCGTGGCTCATCCACATCGTCGAGCCGTCTTCGACGTTGGTGAGCAAATCGATCGGGTCGTCAACGTGCAGCGGAGCCTTGCCGTATTCCGCCCGACCGGCGGCCACCACCGAGCCCCCCAGCTGCTGCACCATCAGCTGCATGCCGTAGCAAACGCCCAGCACCGGAATTCCCAGCTCCCAGATAGCCGGGTCGCACACGGGAGCACCCGGCTCATACACCGAGCTGGGCCCGCCGCTGAGAATGATGCCCCTGGGGGCAATCGCCCGCAGCTCCTCGGCCGTTGTGGTGTAGCCCATCACCAGGGAGAACACTTCGGTTTCCCTAACCCGCCTGGCGATCAGCTCCGAATACTGGGAGCCGAAATCAAGAATCACAATCGCCGGATAGCGCGTCGATTGGGAAGTGGCGTCAAGCTGGGGCACTGGGGCGGTAGGGGAAGCGGTGGAAGACATCGACAACGCTGGACCCTGGAGCATTCGAACCAGCCTAGGCGTCGCTCCTGGCAGGGCTGCGTAAAGCCGTGAGCAACTCCAAGCCAACCGGTCCCTGGCCGCAGATCTGGCGAGAGCGATCAAACAGCACGGCCCCCACCGCCATCGACTCCTGGCCATAGCGGGCCAGATAGCGCAGGCTGCGCTGCTCCACCGCCGCAGCAATGGCCTGACGCAGGCGCTCGGCTCGCGGCCCGTCCCGCTGGGCCAGTTCTCCCAGGGCCGCCTCCACGGTGGGGGCATCGTGAAGAGCTTGCAAGGATTCACCCCCCAGCCCGGCCAAGGCCGCCAGGGCCGTGAGCACCTCGGCGCGGCCATCGGCTAGGTGGTGGTGGGTGTGGAAGATGCCGCCCGCCAGCTTGATCAATTTGCCCTGATAACCCAGCAGCAGCAGGCGGCGCACCCCGGCCTCGGCCGCCGCCACGAGCAGCGGTCCGAGCCAGTTGCCCGCCTTGAGCAACAGATCAGGTGGCAAACCCAGCCTGGGCGCCAGATCGAGCCCGTTCTCACCGATCACCAGCACCAGATCACCGCAGAAAGCAGGCGCTGCGGCGCATTCGCGCAGAGCCGCAAGGGCCTGGGCCAGCTGGTCGGGGCCCGCGCTGCGCTGCACCTCAGCCTGGGTGCCGATCAAGGCCAGGCCATCCACCACCCCAAAAGCCGCATTGCTGGTGCGCTCGGCCAGACGCCTGCCCTCTGGAATCACCACCTGCAGCTCCAAACGCCTTCCCGGCGGCACCAGGGGCCGCAGGTTGCACTCGAGCAGCTGTTCGGCATAGGCCGACACGCACGCCTCACCACTGGCCTGCAGCACCCCCACCCCCTCGCCGGCCCGCAACTCAAGCCACTTGCCTGGCCCCTCCAGCCAGCGCAATTGCACCCATAGCTGCAAGCCACGGGTGAGGTCGAGCACCTCCGGCCCCGGATCACAGCAGGCCATGGCCAGCACCCAGCCATCGGCCAAGGGCGCGGCCGCTAGCACCGGCACCCGGGCGGGCAGCTCGCCGGCTGCCGCAGCGTCGGGATGGAGCCAAAGGGGCTGGTGACGCTGCCAGGGCTGGCCAAGCAGGATCAACAGGGCCGCCCGGGCTGCGGCCGTAAGCCACACCGGCACGGTGTATCCGGCAGTGGCATCCGCCGAGGCAGCGTCGATTTGGTTCAGCTCAAGCAACGGGGGAAAGAGCACTGTTTTTTATGGTGGTTGATTGTGCGGTTCGCCGCCGCCCGCCGTATCCCCTAGCCATGCAGGACAAACTCAGCCTGATGATCCCCGGCCCCACCCCGGTGCCGGAACGCGTCCTGCTTGCCATGGGCCGCCATCCGATCGGCCACCGCAGCGCTGACTTTCAGAAAATCGTTAAGCGCACCACCCAACAGCTGCAGTGGCTGCATCAGACAAAGGGCGACGTGCTGGTGATCACGGGCAGCGGCACCGCTGCCATGGAGGCTGGAATTATCAACGTGCTGAGCAAGGGCGACACGGTGCTCTGCGGCGACAACGGCAAGTTTGGCGAGCGCTGGGTGAAGCTGGCTAAGGCCTATGGCCTGAACGTGCAGGTGATCCAGGCCGAATGGGGCCAGCCCCTGGACCCCGAGGCCTTCCGCGCCGCCCTAGAAGCCGACACTGCCAAAGCGATCAAGGCCGTGATCCTCACCCACTCGGAAACCTCCACTGGGGTGATCAACGATCTGCAGACCATTGCCGCGCACGTCAAGGCCCACGGCACCGCCCTCTGCATCGCCGACTGCGTCACCAGTCTGGGTGCCTGCAATGTGCCCATGGAGAACTGGGGCATCGACGTGATCGGCTCCGGCTCCCAGAAGGGCTACATGATGCCGCCGGGATTGGCTTTCGTGGCCATGAGCGACCGGGCCTGGGAAGCCTGCATGCACTCCGATCTGCCGAAGTTTTATCTGGATCTGGCCAAATACCGCAAATCGGCCCATGCCGACAGCAACCCCTTCACCCCGGCCATCAACCTCTACTTCGCCCTCGAAGCAGCCCTGGAAATGATGCAGGCAGAGGGTCTTGAAAAGATCTTCGCCCGCCATGCCCGTCACCGGGCCGCGGCCCAAGCAGGTATGAAGGCGATTGGTCTGCCCCTCTATGCCGCGGAGGGCTGTGGCAGCCCGGCCATCACCGCCGTGGCGCCAGAAGGCATCGACGCCGAAGCGATGCGCAAAGCCGTGAAAGAAAAGTTCGACATCCTGCTGGCTGGCGGCCAGGATCACCTCAAGGGCAAGGTATTCCGCATCGGCCACCTGGGCTTTGTTTGTGATCGCGATGTGCTCACAGCCGTAGCTGCAATCGAAGCAACCCTGCAGGATCTGGGCTTACACAAAGGCTGCGCCGGTGCTGGCGTAGCCGCCTGTGCAGCAGCCCTGGCCCAGGGCTGAGCAAGCGTCCGGGGAGATCAGGCTTTGCGCCGTTCTCCCCAAGACTCTGCTAATTTGATTTATGCACCTTGCGGGTGTAATTCAGTGGTAGAATGTCAGCTTCCCAAGCTGAACGTCGCCGGTTCGAGTCCGGTCACCCGCTTTATTCTCAGGTCATCAGATTGGGCAAGAGACGAATTGGCCTAGCAGACGAATTAGCGAATTAGGCCAGCGGAATTAGCCTGATTCAGCCCCGAGGCTTGATCAGCTGCAAAACCTGAGGGCCGGTGGCCGCCATCCGGCGCTCGCCATCCAAAGCCGCAATGATGAAGCGTGCGGCTTGGGGCAAATCTCCTTGCTCAGCAGCAAGGCGCGCCCGAGCCTCATCGGCCCGAATCGAAACAAGGAATTGTTCGCGCGCGTCAGCCGAGGGTGCGGCCAACGAAGAAGTACGCGCAGGACTAGTAAAAATGGCAGTCATCTCAACGGTATCTGAACGGGAATGGCCCATGCAAAATCGGCTTTAGCCATCCTGGAAAGGGTTGATATATCCCTTGCAAGATCAAAGCATTCCTTTTGATCATACGCCAGGCTGAACATACCCAGTGAAAACATCACCTAGCTCACCCAGGCCCCCCGCTCATCATGTTCCTGGCTCTTCCCGATTGCCACCCAACGCGGCAATTTGATCACGCAAAGACTGGGATCTCTGTTCATCACCCCGGGTGAGGGCCACTGCAAGTGCAAACTCCAGCTTCTCCAACTGATGCTCCCCCTCTCCAGAGGTAGGTGGGTAGCCGCTGCGGCCGGAAGGAGCCTGATTGGTAACTGACGGGGCTAAGCCCGAGGCTTGCGAGCAGCGATTGGTGGAACCGTTTTGGGAGGGAGTGGGGTATGCCATAACTACTTTCTTCCCATTCTGACACCGCTGACCAGCCCCCGGGATCAGGCCGCTGCCGCCATTTCATCGTTTTGGTCGTTGAGCTCGTTTTGGTCGGTGAGCTCGAGCAAGGCGCGACAGTCGACCAGCAGTCGTTCAACGTTGTCGAGACTGGTGATCTCCTGGGGATCATGCTCTGCCTGCCGATCAAGTTGCAGCTCCGTGGCTTCCAAACGCTGCTCCAGCCTCACAAGCCGCTGGGAGAGGGCGTGCACGGTTTGGGCCAAATCTTCAGCATTACGGCTGATGCGGAAGGAAACCGACTCGTAAGCCATGGCAATCGGGGCATGGGAGCCGATCACAACACACAAACCAGCACCAGCCAAGGCCAGAGCTCTTCCCTGCCCCAGACTCGACTTAGGCCAAAGAGATCGATACGTTGGGCCCCGGTATCCCCGTTGACGCCCCAGGCCATGGCACTAAGGATGACTTTGCGGCAGATTCCCGGGCTACGCCGTGCCCTGCTGGTCCTGGTTGGCAGCGCTGCTGGATTCGGCCTCGCCCTACCCGGCCAGGCCCAGACAGCTGAAGCCAATACCGCCGCCGCCAACGCCGGCGCAGGGGGCAAGGGGGCTCAGATCTATTGCTTTATGCGCAGCAGCGGCAACAGCCACCAGGTGAGCTGGGATGCCGCCTACGCGGTGATCAAACGCCAAAACGACAAACTGTTCAAGACCTCCCCGGAACACGCCGCGGTGATGATCACAGAAGCTGTGGTGCAGAACCCCAGCGTGTTTCCCGACTGCGGCCGCTACCTAGGTGACCTGTTCGCAAAACCCGAAGCCAAGCCAGAAGCCAGCACCAGCCCAGCGCCTAGTGGCGCCTCCCGCAGTGAGCGGCTGGGTCAATAGGGCTCGCCAATATTTATGCCGAGCCGGATGCCGAAGCGGCTGCCGAGCCGGGGGCAGCTTGGCCGCCCTGGCAGGCCTGCTGCTGCTTGCCGGTGGCTGCGCTGAAGAGCCCTTACCCCAGCGCCAGGTACGCATCGACGACTGCCTGCAAACCGTGCAGCTCGACCAGCTAACGGAACAGATCGGCCGCTGCGACACCGTAGTGGCGGCATTTCCAACCAACCCAAGCCCTCTCAACGATCGCTACCTGCTGCACAGCCTGGCCGGCAACGAGGCAGCAGCCTGCGCTGATATCAAACGGGCTGCAGCCCTTGCCCGCTCTAAACCAACAGCCAGCCTGGATCCCCAACTGCGCACCGATCTGAACCTGCGTCAACAGCTCTGCAGGGAAGGCAGTGGCAAAGCCATGGGCAGTGGCAAAGCCATGGGCAGTGGCAAAGCCATGGGCAGTGGCAAAGCCATGGGCGCAAACCAAGACCGCCCCCAACCCTGAGCAGCCTCACCAGCGACCCATCAGGTCTCTCATCATGGCCGGCAAACTGCGGCGCTCCAGCAGCTGGGAGCGCCGCTGCAACAACACGGCGATGCGCTCGGCCTTACTGGCCAGTAAGCCGTCCACCAACTGGTCAGCAACGCCCAGCTGCAGCCAATGGCTGGTCAGGCAGGCCCCCATACCGATGCGGTGACAGCGATCTTCTGCCTGTTCCGCATCCCCTGGGGTCCAGGGGCGCTCAACTAGCACCACATGCCGCGCCCGGTGCAAGGTGAAGCCCAAGCCCCCGGTGCCATAGGTAGCGATCAGCAGGGAATGCTCACCGCGCTGAAACGCATCAACCTGGGCCTGGCGCTGGGCCGGCGGCAGAGCGCCGGTGAGAACACAACTGTCTTCAAAACTGCGGTGCAACATCTCAGCCGTAGCCACGAAGGCCGTAAACACCACCACCGCCTCGCCCTTGGCCAGCAACGGAGCCACCAAGGCCCGGGTGGCTGGAAGTTTGTAATCGGAGCCGATCTGGCGCAGGGCCGTGAGCACGGCCAGCAGCTCGGCATCGCGGCGCACCTCACCGAGGGCAGCCCGACGGCGATAGTCGTCGACCTTGACCTGCAGCCGGTGCTGAAAGCCGCGGGCCGAAGGCTCATCCAGCTCAACTGGCCACAGCTGGCGCAGCTTGGGGGGCAGGTCGAGGCAATCCTGCTTACGGCGATGCAGCACCAGGGGCCGCACCAGCCGCTGCAGGTCTTCCAGATGGCTGGCCCCGTTCGCCTGCCAGAGGCGCCGTCCGCCCTGCTCGCGCCAATGGCCCTGGCAGAAGAGTTCCTCAAAGGCCCGTTGGTCGCGGGCGAGGGGGTGGCCGATCGCCGCCAGCAGGGGAAATAACTGGGCTGGGCGGCCATTTTTCATCGGCGTGCCGGTCAGTAGCCAGATGGCTCGCAGCCGGGGGTGGCGGGCCAGGCGCAGCAGCCCCTGGCTGCGGCGGGTATGGCCGTTTTGGGCGAAGTGGGCCTCATCGGCGATCAGCACGGTGCCGGCGGGCGGCAAGGCGTCGGGCAACCGCGCCCAGCTGTGCAGCTCCAGATGCAGGCCAAGGCTGGCCGCCTCACCCTGCCAATGGTCGTGCAGACCAACCGGGGCAATCACCAAGATGCGGCAATCGGCTTGGCGCACCATGGCCCGAGCCGCCATAAGGGCTGTGAGCGTCTTACCCAACCCCATGGCATCCGCGAGCACGGCACCGCGGCGGGCCAGTAGCCAACGCACCGCGGCCCGCTGATGGGCAAACAGGAGGCGGCCATCCAGCAGGGGCTGCTCCAAATCTGCCGAAGCCACCAACTGCCGATGGGGCGGCAGGGGAGGCAGGGGCTGCTCTAACCAGGCGAGCCACTGGGCCAGCTCGGGCTGCACAGGAAACCGGCCTGCCAGGGCTTGCTGCAAGGCGGCGGCAGCTTCTAGGGGAAATGACCAGCAACGCTGCCGACCCGACCAACTCCCCCGGGGGCGGATCGCCCGCAACTGGGCCTGGGTGACCGCGTCGTAGGGGCTAACTACCTCAATCAAACCCGTTGCCCCCAGCCGCAGCAGACAGCGCATCCGCGGAAGTGCAATCGTCGACACATTGACACCCCAGGTGGTGGGGGCAAACTTCGCTCAACCGAGTCGCGCTGATGCAGGCCAGGGATGGGGTGTTCCTTGAGGATCTCTGTCCCAAATTGCGCGTCAGACGCTGGCGCCAATCCCTGCATCTAATCACCGACCAGCACTGTATTTATTGCGGTGAGCGCTCGGAATCAATTGACCATGTGCACCCCCAGAGCCGGGGCGGGCTGAGCGTCACCGAGAACTGCGTTCCAGCCTGTCTGGCCTGCAATGGAGACAAGGGGGATACGGACGTCTTTGCCTGGTATCGGCGTCAGCACTTCTATGACCCACGCCGCTCCATGGCGATTCGTGCCTGGACAGACGGGGACCTACGGCTGGCGATGCGGCTGCTGCAGTGGGTGCATCCCAGCCAACTAGAAGAACTGGCGGAGCCTCACCAGACGCGGCAGGCCTCCACACCGTTGTGGCGCTGGCAGATGGCCTCCTGAACCTGGGGTCCCTCGGGGGCAACCACCAAAGCCAGCAGCAGCAGCACCCCCGCCAACACCGCCGGCACGGTGATCTCACGACCACTGGAGCGGGACCGCTGCCTTGAAGAGACCGGCGTCTTAGAAATTGGTACTGTGAAGTTAAGAGCTGCTCGCAAGCCTGGCGCAATGGAGCTTGAAACACGGGAACCAGTAACAGGAAAAGCTGAGACCGGAAAGGCTGAGACAGTGAAAACTGGGACCGTGAAAACTGAGACCGTCATGGCGATCACTTCAGGGGTAATACAGGTGTACTCATGATCCAGGCACTTGTCAAGCCCGCCCGCCAACTGCTGGTGATCGGCGGCGGCTTCACGGGCCTGCGGCTTGCCCAGGCCGCCCAGCGCAGCGGCATGGCGGTTCGCCTCACCAGCCGCCAACCACGCTCCAGCGGCGAGGGCCTGGAATGGCTCCCCTTCAACAGCTCTTCAGACGGCGCCTCCCTGCCAGCCCCTGGCGCCCTGGCTGGCATCACGGATGTGGTGGTGTGCGTGCCCCCGGATCCAAGCCAGGGTGATCCGGCGCTGCGCTTACTAGGACCAAGCCTGCGAGAGCTGCCCCTGCAATGGCTGGGCTATCTCTCCACCACCGGCGTCTATGGCGACACCGCTGGGGCCTGGGTTGACGAAACCGCCCCAACCCCAGCCCGAGCCGGCCGCAGCCAGGCCCGGGTTGCGGCGGAGCAGGCGTGGCTAGCCACAGGACTACCCGTGCAGATTTTCCGGCTGCCAGCCATCTACGGACCCAACCGCTCGCCATTTGCGGCCCTACAAGCGGGGCAAAGCCGTCTCATCCACAAGCCTGGCCAGATGTTTTGCCGAGTACACGTCGACGACATCGTCGGTTGCCTACTGCACTGCCAGGCCCAGCCGCAGCAGGAGCGCCCGACCGTGGTCAATGTGACCGACAACTGCCCCTGCCCCTCCAGCGAGACCCTGGGCTATGCGGCCCACCTACTGGGGCACAAACTGCCACCAATGGAGCACTACGCCGAGGTCGCCGGCAGCATGAGCCCCATGGCCCGCAGCTTCTGGAGCGAAAACCGGCGGGTCAGCAACCAGCTGCTGACCCAACAGCTGGGCTACAAGTTGCGCTATCCCAACTACCGGGAGGGCTACCGGGCCTGCTTAGCGGAGGAGCTAGGTGGCGGGCAGTCCCGCAGATCCCCGGGATCAACCACGTAGGGCAGGCCCAAATCAGCCAGCAAGCGCCCCCAACGCAACTCGATCCAGCCCTTGCTGAGCCCCGTGCCCAGACCCAGCAACAGACCCCCCAGCAACAACCAGCGCAGCATGGGCTCCACCAAAAGCGGCCAAGCCCCATCCAACCCCACCCCAGCCCGGCTTGCCATTGCCCTAGGGGATCCTGCCGGCATAGGCGCTGAGGTAACTCTCAAGGCCCTGGCCAGGACGGAATGGCGCTCACAGCAGCCCCTGCTGGTGGGTTGCCGCCGCTGGCTGGAAACCAGCTACCAACTGCTCAAGCCCAGCAGCAGCGAAACGCTGCGGGATCCGGCAGAGCTGGAGATTCTCGATCTGCCCTTAGTGGAGAGCTGCCAGCCAGGACGCAGCACCCCGGCCTGCGGAGCAGCCAGCTTCAACTGGCTCACCGCCGCCGTCGAGCTGGTGCAAAGCGGCCGCTGCCGGGCCCTGGTGACAGCGCCAATCGCCAAGGCCAGCTGGCACGCTGCCGGCCACCCCTACCCAGGCCAAACCGAGCGGCTGGCGGAACTCAGCGGCAATCCCGAAGCCTCGATGCTGTTTACCGCGCTAGCACCCGCGGGCCACTGGCGCCTCAACACCCTGCTAGCCACCACCCACATTCCCCTGGCCGCGGTACCCCAACATCTCAATGGAGCCTTGGTGCAACGCAAGCTGGATAAGCTCCTGGCCTTCTGCCAGCGCTTCAACCCAGCCCCCCACCTAGTGGTGGCAGGACTCAATCCCCATGCCGGCGAGGCGGGGCTCCTGGGGCAGGAGGAGAGCACCTGGTTGGAAGCAGCCCTGGAGGCCTGGCGCCGGCAGCATCCAGAGGTGCAGCTCGAAGGCCCATTGCCGCCGGACACCTGCTGGCTTAGCGCGGCCGCCGCCTGGCCGGGCCCCAGACCAGGCCCCGATGGCTACCTGGCGCTGTACCACGACCAGGGACTAATCCCGGTGAAATTGCTGGCCTTTGATGACGCAGTCAACACCACCTTGGGGTTGCCGTTTATGCGCACCTCACCAGATCACGGCACAGGCTTCGCGATCGCTGGCCAAGGCCTAGCCAGGGCCGACAGCATGGCGGCTGCCCTGATTACGGCAAGGGATCTGGGCTGAGGATTCCAGCGCAACCGATCAAGCCGGCCGCACCCGCATCAACACCTGACCAAATTCCACGGGAGTGCCGTTTTCCACCAGGATTTCAACCACCTCACCGCCCACCTCAGACTCCAGCTCATTCATCAGCTTCATCGCCTCAAGAATGCAGACGGTCTGGCCGACTTTGATGCGGGCACCCACTTCCACAAAGGGGGCTTCGCCGGGAGCTGCAGCTCGATAGAAGGTGGCGACCATCGGTGCTGTGACCTCAAGCAGGTCGCTGCGGCTGGCAGCAGCCGGTGGCGGTGGAGCCGAGGGGGCAAAGGGCAGGGGGGCCGCTGCCTGCAGCACCTGGGCCGGAGCGGCACTGGCCTGGAAAACAGTTGTAGGAGCTGCACTGGGAAGGTTGCGACGCACCTCCAAGCGGAAGTCGTCTCCTTCGAGCTTCAACTCCTGGATGTCGCTCTCGCCAAGCAGGGCGAGAAGATGCTGAAGCTGGTCGTGGTTGAGCTGCATGGCGATCAGTTCTCCCTGCCCAAATAGCTGTCGGTACGAGTATCTATCTTGATTTTCTCGCCGATCGACAGGAACAGGGGCACCATCACCTGGGCTCCCGTTTCAACGATCGCAGGCTTGGTGCCGCCAGTGGCCGTATCGCCCTTGACGCCCGGATCGGTCTGGGTGATCGCCAGCACCACCGAGTTGGGTAGTTCCACCTCCAAGGGTTTGCCGTTCCAGGCCACCACGTTCACCTCCATGCCCTCCTTGAGGTACTTGCGGCTGTCACCAATCTGTTTGGCCGTCAGCCGGGTTTCCTCGTAGCTGCCCATATCCATAAACACGTAGTCGTCACCCTCCATGTAGGTGTGCTGGAGGGTGCTCTTTTCGAGAATGGCTTGGGGCAGCATCTCGCCTGCCCGAAAGGTCTTCTCCACGACGTTGCCGCTCTGAACCGCCTTGAGCTTGGTGCGCACGAACGCCGATCCCTTGCCGGGCTTGACGTGCAAAAACTCAACGACCCTCCACACCTGGCCATCCAGCTCGATTGAGGTACCGGTTCGAAAGTCGTTGCTGGAGATCATTCCGGCGGTTCAGATCTGGTGGATTGTAAGGCTGGCTACCGGAACGGGCCTCTGCGGGGCCATTCCGGAGGCCCTGAAGTTGTGCCAAAGTCCGCTCAACGACAGGGTGTTGCCATGGCACGGGGCCAATCCAGCTGGGCGAATCGCTCAACGTGGGCGCGCTGGTTTGCTGGCGTAGCCAGCTTGATGCTGGTTGTACTGCTCGCTGCCCCCACCGCCTGGGCTGCCCTGCCCCAGGGCAACGCCGTGACCGACCCTGCAGCGCTGCTGCGCAATGCCTTGCCAATCAAGGCCCCCGACTTGCAGGAGCTTCAGCATCGCCTCGAGGCCACCAGCGACGACCTGCGCGCTAAGCGCTGGCCAGCCCTAGCCAGCACCGTGCGGCGTTGCATTTCCTTACTGGGCAGCCGCAAGGCAGCCATGCTCGAAGGCTTCGTTGCCCCAGCGAAAACCGAGGCCGCAACTCTGCTGGACCAGGTGGGAGAGCAACTGCAAGTGCTCGCCGCCGCCGCCGAAGGCCAGGAGCGCGACCCCTTCCTGGCAGCCCGCCGTGAGGCCCTCAACAGCATCGGCAAAGCCGAAGACCTGCTGGTGGGGCCGTTCCCCTATCAAATTCCTGCTGAATTTGCCGATTTGCCCAGGCTGCTGGGCCGGGCAACCGTGCAGCTCACCACCACTAAAGGCGACCTAACTGCGGTTGTAGACGGTTACAACGCGCCCCTCACCGCCGGCGCCTTTGTTGATCTGGTGCAACGCGGCTTCTACGACGGACTGCCCTTCATTCGAGCCGAAGATTTTTACGTGCTGCAAACCGGCGATCCGGAAGGCCCAAATGATGGATATATCGACCCGAAAACCAAAACGGAGCGCAAGGTGCCGCTAGAGATCAAGGTGCCAGGCCAGAGCGAGCCCTTCTACAACCAAACCTTCGAAGACCTCGGCATGTTCAAGGCCGCACCAGAACTACCCTTCTCCACCAAGGGCACCCTGGGCTGGGCCCACTCAGATGAAGTGCTAGACGACGGCTCCTCCCAGTTCTTCCTCTTCCTGTTCGAACCTGAACTGACCCCTGCGGGCCTAAACCTGATCGACGGCCGCTATGCCGCTTTCGGTTATGTGGTGGATGGCTTTGATGTTCTCGAAGAACTCACGGCTGACGACGGCATCGTCAAAGCACGAGTGCTATCAGGATCCGAAAATCTCCAACCCCACAGCTGAATTTCTAAAGTAAGCATTAAAAAGCCGCCCTTGGGGGCGGCTTAAAAGTTGGCGATTAGCTCAGCTCACTTCCACTGTTTGGCAACAATTTCGGCCAGATCAACAACGCGCTGGCTATAACCCCACTCATTGTCATACCAAGCAATTACCTTCAACATGTTGCCACCCATAACCGTAGTGAGCTCCGAATCAATGATCGCCGATTCATCGGTGCCGGCATGATCGCTGGACACCAATGGCAGGTCGCAATACTTGATGATGCCCCTCATGCCATTTTCCGATGAAGCCTTGAGCAAGGCGTTCACCTCCTCCTTGTTGGTCTCGCGACTGATATCAAGCACCATGTCAACCACCGAGACATTCGGCGTGGGCACTCGCATAGCGATGCCGCTGAGCTTGCCCTTCATCGGCGGATAGACCAACGCCACAGCCTGGGCAGCGCCGGTGCTAGTGGGAACAATGTTTACCGCAGCGGCCCTGGCACGGCGCAGGTCGCGGTGGGCCGCATCCAAGATGCGCTGGTCACCGGTGTAGCTGTGGGTGGTCGTCATCGTGCCCTTGACGATGCCGAATGCTTGATCCAGCACCTTCACCACAGGAGCCATGCAATTGGTGGTGCAGCTGGCGTTGCTGAGAATGTCCCAATCTTCGTGGCGGTACTGATCGGCGTTAACGCCCACCACAAACGTGCCAACCTTTGCGCCCTTGCCAGGTGCCGTGAGAATTACCTTTTTGGCACCAGCTTCAAAGTGCTTGCTGGCACCCACATCATCGTTGAATACTCCGGTGGATTCGATCACCAGATCTACGCCCCATTCCTTCCAGGGAAGGTTGGCGGGATTGCGGTCGTAGAAGGTTTTGATCGTCTTGCCGTTGAGGACGATCGTGTCCTCGGTGGTGGTGACGTCCACGCCCCGCAGGGGGCCGAGCATGGAGTCGTACTTGAGCAGGTGGGCCATGGTGTTGGTGTCACCGGAGCCATTGATGCCCACTAGTTCGATGCCAGTGTTGGCCCCACGGCTCAGCCAGCAGCGGGTGAAGTTGCGACCAATCCGGCCAAATCCATTGATCGCAACGCGCAAAGTCATGGCCGATTGCGGCAAAAGCCGCTAGCGAAGGTGGTTTTGGCTGCCGATCATACAGAAATTGATCCGGTTTCCCCTCTTGCAGGAAGGGCGCACGCCGAGGACCATGCGCAAACGCGCAGCAACTCGTAAAGGTTTTCGGGCTGTTGTCAGCTTAATTTTGTGCTCACCTGAACACTGATTTGGAGTTGCATTTGGCGCCCCTGCTCGATCGTCACCAGCCACTCCACTTCATTGGCGTTGGCGGCATCGGCATGTCTGCCCTGGCAGGGATCCTGGCGGAACGGGGCTACGCGGTAAGTGGCTCCGACCCCCGGGACAACGCCGTGCTCGACCGCTTGCGGCGCCTGGGGGTGCGGGTGTTTTTGGAGCAGAACGCCGCCACGGTTGCTGCTATCCGCAGCGGCACCTCGGTCTCACCTCAAATAGTGATCAGCTCCGCGGTGCCAGAGACCAACCCGGAGCTAGTGGAGGCCCGTCGCATGGGTATGGCGATCTGCCACCGCTCCGACGTGCTGGCCGCCTTGATCAATAGCCAGGACTCCATCGCCGTAGCCGGGAGCCATGGCAAAACCACTACCAGCACCCTGATCGCCACCCTGCTGGCTGCTACCCAACACGACCCCACCGCAGTGATTGGCGGCATCGTGCCCGCCTTTGGCAGCAACGGTCGCCATGGCGAAGGCAGGCTGCTGGTGGCGGAGGCGGATGAATCGGACGGCTCCTTGGTGAAGTTCCGCTCATCCCTCGGCGTGCTCACCAACGTCGAACTCGACCACACGGACCACTACCCCGACCTCGAAGCCCTGATCACCACCCTGCAAAGGTTCGCCGGCAACACATCAAGGCTCCTGGCAAACCACGACGACCCGGTGCTCCGCGAGCGGTTCAAAGCCAGTCATTGGTGGTCGATCGAAAGCGCCGCAGGCGTCTCCTTTGCAGCGATTGCCCAAGAGCAAAGGGGTGACGGCACCGTTGCCGACTTCTTTGAAGACGGTGAACTGGTGGGCCGCTTTGAACTGCCCTTGCCCGGTCGTCACAACCTCAGCAACGCGGTTGCGGCCATGGCCGCCTGCCGGCTGGAGGGGGTTTCATTTGCCGAGCTGAGCGAGGCGGTAGCCGCCCTCCAGGCCCCAGGACGGCGCTTTGATTTCCGCGGTTTATGGCAGGGCCGGCTGGTGGTCGACGATTACGCCCACCACCCCAGCGAGGTGGCCGCAACCCTGGCCATGGCCAAGCTGATGGTGGACAGCGGCCGCAGCGCCCTGCCCGTGGCGCCACGGCGTTTGGTAGCAGTGTTTCAGCCCCATCGCTACAGCCGCACAGCCCAATTTCTGGACGGCTTTGCAGCGGCCCTATCGAAAGCCGATTCCGTGCTGATCGCGCCCCTCTACGCCGCTGGTGAAGCGCCGATTCCAGGCATCTCCAGCGCCGCCATGGCCGAGGCGGTGCGGCAGCTGGCACCCAACCTGCCGGTGGCGGTAGCCAGCACTCTCGACGAGCTCGCCGCCCAGGTGGCCGCCAAGAGTCAAGAGGGTGATCTGGTGATCGCCATGGGTGCTGGAGACGTCAACAGCCTCTGGGAACGCCTCGAGCAGCGCCAGCAAGCAGTTGACAGCGCCATAGCTGCCTCTGCAACCCCCCTGGCGGCCTGAGTCTGATGATTGCGGCCCCCAGCTGCCACCCAGGCCTACGCCAAGGGGTAGGGCTTCAGCCCTTCACCACCTGGAAGGTGGGAGGTCCAGCGGAGTGGTTTGCCGAGCCTGGAGAACGCGAAGAGCTGATTTCTCTGGCGGCCTGGGCCCGGGCCCAGGGCCTGTCCTTGCGCTGCATCGGCGCAGGCTCCAACCTGCTGATCGCCGATAGCGGCCTGCCCGGCCTCACCATCTGCAACAGGCGGCTGCAGGGGAGCCGGCTCGACGCCGCCAGCGGCCTAGTGGAAGCGGAAGCCGGAGAACCGATCCCCACCCTGGCCCGCAAAGCAGCCCGGCTGGGCCTGAGCGGGCTGGAGTGGGCCGTGGGCATCCCAGGCACCGTAGGGGGCGCGGTGGTGATGAATGCGGGCGCTCAGGGCGGCTGCACGGCCGAATGGTTGCACTCGGTGCGGGTGCTGGACCCGGCCAATCCTGCAACGCCCTTCGAGCTGGAAGCCCGGGAACTGGACTTCGCCTATCGCCACAGCCGCCTCCAGGCGGAGAGCTGGATCGTGCTGGCAGCCACCTTCCAGCTGGAGGCCGGCCACGACCCCGCAGCCATCACCTCGCGCACCAGTGCCAATCTGCACAGCCGCACCAGCACCCAGCCCTACCAACAGCCCAGCTGCGGCAGCGTTTTTCGCAACCCAGAACCACAAAAAGCAGGGCAGCTGATCGAAGCGCTGGGCCTGAAGGGATTGCAGATCGGTGATGCCCAAGTCTCGCCAATCCACGCCAATTTCATCGTCAACATTGGCCAGGCCAGCGCCAGCGACATCGATGCCCTAATCGCAGAAGTGCAACGCCGGGTGCTGGCCAGCCACGGCCTGACCCTCCACCCTGAGGTAAAGCGGCTGGGCTTCGGCCCGGAGCACTAGCTGCCCCTTAGCCTGAGCCGAGCAACTTCTAGGGCATGGCTGGCTTCGGACTCCCCAACTTCGGTCAGCTCACCGAGGCCTTCAAGAAGGCCCAGGAGCTGCAGCAAAACGCCCAAAAGCTCCAGGAAGAACTTGATGCAATGGAACTGGAGGGCCGCAGCGCCGACGGCCGGGCCAGCATCTGGCTCACGGGCAACCAGCAACCCCTGCGAGTGCAACTGGCCCCCGAACTGATCGCCGAAGGGGCTGCCGCCAGCGAGGCCGCCGTGCTGGAAGCGTTGCAAGCCGCCTACGAGCTGTCCACCGGCACGATGAAAGGCCGCATGGAAGAACTCACCGGTGGCCTAAATCTCAATCTGCCAGGTCTGGGCGGCTGAAATCCGTCACTTTTCCAGTGCCAGCCTGGCCATCCTCTTCCCCATCCAGCAGCTGCTGACGCTGGCGACGCCGGGAGAGCTGCCGCAATCCGGGCGCCAGGCGGGGCTCTAGACCCTGACCGCGGCGCCGCAGCCCCGACCCGTCAGGAGGATCCGCAACCCGGCCCGTTCGCTCGCCATCCAGCAGCAGATCGCTCAGGCACTGGGCATAAAGGGGGTAACGCTCCCAGTCGGAGCCAACGGCACAGCCGGGATCGCCCTGATGCAGGCAATTGCTGAAGCGGCAGCAGCCCAAGCCCAGTCGTTGCCGAATCTCCGGAAACAGGGGGCCTAGGGCAACGGGATCGGCGGGCAGCCGCGGCCTATTGAATCCAGGCGTGTCGGCCAGCAGGGCTCCGGGCGCCAAGGGGAAAAGCTCCACATGGCGGGTGGTGTGGCGGCCCCGCTGCAGCCGCCCTGACACCGCCGCCACCCGCAGGCCGAGCTCCGGGCAAAGACGGTTGAGCACGCTGCTCTTCCCCACCCCAGAAGGTCCACAAAGCACGGCGATACCTGGCTGGGCCAGCCGCTGCAGCAAAGGCTCCATGCCCTCGCCACTACTGGTAGAAACCGCCAGGGCGTCGTAACCCCAGGCAGCAGCTCGCTGGCACCAACTAGCCACCTCGTCAGGCGAAACCAGATCCGCCTTGGAGAACACCAACTGCACCGGCCGCCCCGTCGCCTCAGCCGTCAACAAAAAGCGTGTGAGCTGGAGCAGATCCAGCTCTGGCTCCGCCAGCGCCACCACCACCACCACGAGGGCCACATTGGCAACGGCGGGCCGCTCAAGCAGGCTCTGACGCGGCTCCAGGGCCGCCACAGCCGCCCGGCCAGCAGGCCAGTCGATGCCATCCACCCAAACGCGATCCCCAACGGCGATGGTTTGGCCGCTTTTGCCAAGGCGGGTGCGCCGGGTGCACAAAAGTCGACTCAGGCCAGTGGGCCCTAGCTGATCCAGTTCCACCCAGCAGTAATTGGCCAGCAGGGCCACCACCTGCCCAATTAGGCGCAATGGCCCAGGCTCAACCCCCATGACAACGAACCTGCAGCCGCACGGCCCCTTGTTGCTCCGGGTGATCGCAGCAGGTAACCCCATGACCTGCGCTCTCCAGCCCCTGGGTCACCTGCTGCTGGGGCTCTCCCCGATCTAGGTCCACCTGCAGGATCTGGCCAGGAACCAAACGCTCCAGGGCCAGCTTGGTGCGAATGAAGTTGAGCGGACAAGCGATGCCACGCAGATCGAGCTGGGCATCTGGGTTGCCGTCTGCCCAACTGGCGCTCAACCGAAGAGGCCCCCAAACAAGCCGCTTTTATGGGGATGCTTGTGGCCCTTGTTGGTGTGGTGGCCGGCCAGCTGCTCCAGCAACTCCCGCTCCTCAGCATTGAGCTTGGTGGGCAGCTGCACCTTGATGCTGACCAAGTGGTTGCCTCGGGCCACCGGATTGCCCAGCTTGGGCACCCCCTTGCTCTGCAGGGTGAGCACCGCTCCGGGCTGGGTACCGGCTGGAATCTCCAACGACTCCTGGCCGTCCACCGTGTCTACCTCGATGGTGTCGCCCAAAATGGCCTGGAGGTAATTGAGCGTCACCTCCGAGTGGATGTTGATGCCATCGCGGCGCAAGCCAGCAGCCGATTGAACGCTCAGGAACACATAGAGATCGCCGGCGGGACCACCCCGCTGGCCGGCATTGCCCTCATTTGCCACCCGCAGCCGGGTGCCGGAATCAACCCCAGCTGGGATGTTGATCCGCAGCTTTTTACGCACCTGCTGCAGACCTTGGCCTCCGCAGGCGCCGCAGGGGTCGGCAATCACCTGGCCGCTGCCCTCACAGGTAGGACAAGCCGCCACCTGGGTAAAACTGCCGAATGGGGTGCGGGTGGCCCGACGCACCTGGCCGGCGCCACCACAGGTGCCGCAGCTTGTGGGTCCACTGCCCGCCTTGGCCCCGGACCCCTGGCAGGTGCTGCAGGTTTCGAGATGGCGAATCTGCACCTCCTTCTCGATACCAAACACCGCCTCTTGGAAGTTGATGGTGAGGTCGAGGCGCAGGTCATCGCCTTGACGGGGACCACGCCGCCGCGGACCCGCTCCAGCACCCGCCCCCCCAAAGCCACTGAAGAAGGTCTCAAACAGGTCGGCAAAGCCGCCCATGTCGCCCATATCAGGCGCGCCGCCGCCGCCTAGGCCCGCCTCACCAAACTGGTCGTAACGGGCGCGAGTCTGGGGATCGCTGAGCACCTCGTAGGCCCGGCCGATCTCCTTGAATTTGTCTTCAGCCCCAGGATCTTTGTTGACATCAGGGTGGTACTGACGGGCCATCCGCCGGTAGGCCCGCTTCAAAGTGTCTGGATCGGCGTCGCGGGCAGTGCCGAGCAGGTCGTAGTAGTCGGCCATCAGCCGTCCTGCTCCTCAGCCTGGCCATTCTCAGCTGCTTGGGGGCCAGCGGGGACGGCGCCGGAACCAGGCCCCATCGACACCTTGACCAGGGCGTGGCGCAGCACCCGACCGTTTAGGTGGTAGCCGCGCTGCAACTCCTCGATCACCACATCTTCGGCATGGGCTTCGCTGGGTTCACGCAAGACCGCCTCATGCAAGCTGGGATCGAAGGGTTCACCCTCTACCCGCATCGGTGAAACCCCAAGCTGCTTGAACACATCCACTAGCTGCTTGTACAGGCCCTGATAGCTGCGATGCAACGCCTGGGCTTCCTCATGCTGGGGATTCAGCTGCTGCCTTGCCCGGTCGAAGTTATCGACCACCGGCAAAATCTCACCCAAGGTGGAGCAGGTGATCTGAAGGCGCAGGTCTTCGCTGTCGCGGCTTTGGCGCTTGCGGAAGTTGTCGAAGTCGGCAGCCAGACGCATGTATTGGCCGTTGAGGGCCTCATGCTCTGCCTTGAGTGCCGCCAGCTGGCCAGCCAGATCGGAACCCTGATCAGAAATCTGTTGAGAGCCGGCCTCCTGTCCAGCCTCCATCTCCGGAGTAACCGGAATCTCGCTGGGATCAGCGGCCTGGGGGGCCCCAGCTCCCAGGTTGCTATCACCGCTCATCGAGGTGTCACCGCTCATGGCTGACAAGGTCGGACTTTGGTTCTAGACATGTTGAAGCGCCGGGCCTACCTCCCACAAGCGGCGGAAGCCCGCACCTTCTGGCTCCATGACCCTCACCCCTTCCCGCCCCGTCCCTGAAGCCAGCAGCGAAGAGCAGCAGCGTCTGGAGGTGGAGCTACTGGTTGGTGAACCGGTGCTGCAAGCCACCGAGTTTCAGGCCCTTGGTCAAGACTTACTTTTTACGGGCAAAGGGCTGCCAGAGGCCCGCTGGCGCGAATTTGGCGCCTTGCCCCTTCAAGAAAGCAAAGGGAGATTGGTAGTTGCCGTACCTAGCCACTGGGGGCCCCAGCAGCGCCAGAACTTAATTGAGGAATTGCAACGTGCCGGCTTCAACGCGGAGCTGAAGTTGGCGTTGGCGACAAATCTCACATCTGCGCTCTCGGCAAAAGCACCAACTCCCGCTACCGCAGCCTCCAAGCCAGCCCAACCGCGACCACCTGCAAGCTTTACCCCCCCCCGCTCCCTAACCAAAGACCTAGGAATCCCTGGCACCTCCGAAGGGCAGCTGCAGGAGGTTGCCGATGTCGAAGATCTGGAGGGCACTGCTGCTGCCAGCAGCAGTGCCAATGCGTCACCAATCATCAGCCTGGTGGACAGAATCCTGATCGAGGCGCTCACCTTGGGGGCCAGTGATATTCACGTGGAACCCCAGGAAAACACCCTGGAAATTCGCTTTCGCCTCGACGGTGTGCTGCAGAAGCACTTCGAGGACCTGCCAAAGAGCCTGACGCCAGCCGTCACATCACGCATCAAGATCATGGCGGATCTGGACATCGCCGAGCGACGATTACCTCAAGACGGCCGCATAAGGCGCATGTTCCGCGGCCGCAAAATGGATTTTCGGGTAAGCACTTTGCCCAGCCGAAATGGTGAAAAAATATGCCTGCGCCTACTTGACAGCGGCGCTACTCAGCTCGGTCTAGAAACCCTAATCACCGATGCGGATGCAAGAAAAACCCTGCGAGAGCTGGGATCTAAACCCTACGGAATGATTCTGGTGACAGGCCCGACCGGCTCGGGCAAGTCAACCACCCTCTACGCCCTACTGGCTGAGCGCAACGATCCAGGCATCAACATTTCCACGGTTGAAGACCCGATCGAATACACCCTGCATGGCATCACCCAAACCCAAGTAAATCGAGAGAAGGGGCTCGATTTCAGTATGGCGCTACGTGCCTTTATGCGACAGGACCCTGACGTTTTGCTGGTGGGCGAAACCCGCGACTTGGAGACGGCCAAAACGGCGATCGAGGCCGCACTTACTGGCCACCTAGTGATGACCACCCTGCACTGCAACGACGCGGCCAGCGCCATCGCCCGCCTCGATGAAATGGGTGTGGAGCCCTTCATGGTGAGCGCATCACTGCTGGGCATCGTGTCCCAGCGGCTGCTGCGTCGGGTGTGTTCGGCTTGCCGAATTAGTTACACCCCCAATCCGGAAGAACTGGCCCGTTTTGGTCTGTTGAGTAGCCACGAAACCACGGTGACCTTCTTCAAGGCCAACATCCAGAACCGCAACCAGCAAGGCTGCTGCCCTGCTTGCAACGGTGCCGGCTACAAAGGAAGAATCGGTGTCTACGAAATCCTACGGATGACGGATACCTTGGCAGCAGCTGTCGCCAAGAGGGAACCCACAGATGTGCTGCGGCGAATGGCGCTTGAAAACGGCATGAAAACCCTTTTGGGCTACGGGCTGCAGCTAGTGCGCGAAGGTCACACAACCCTGGCCGAGGTCGAACGGATGCTGCTCACTGATTCAGGCCTGGAAGCTGAACGCCGCTCTAAGTCACTAAGCACCCTCACCTGCAGCAACTGCGGCGCCGGGCTCCATGACGACTGGCTTGAATGTCCCTACTGTCTAACCAGCCGCTGAGGGTCCCATGGCCGTGATGATTGAAGACTTGATGACTCAGCTTGTAAAGGATGGCGGCAGTGATCTCCATATCAGCGCCGGCCAACCTCCCTATGGAAGGTTTAGCGGTCAACTAAGGCCCATACACGATGTTTCCCTAGATGAAGAAAGCTGCAATAAACTAATCTTCTCCATGCTAAACAATGCCCAGCGCAAGCAGCTAGAGCAAACCTGGGAATTAGATTGCGCCTATGGCCTTAAAGGGATCGCCCGCTTCAGGGTCAATGTTTATCGCCAGAGGGGTACCTATGCCGCCTGCCTGCGAGCACTTGCCAACACCGTGCCCACTCTGGAAAGCCTAGGGCTACCACCGATTGTGGAGGAAATGAGCCACATGCCCAAAGGGCTGATTCTCGTAACAGGCCCCACCGGCTCCGGCAAAACCACAACCTTGGCGGCGATGCTCGAGCACATAAACCAAACCCGGGCAGAACATATATTGACCATTGAAGATCCGATTGAATTCACATACAGACCAGTAAAAAGTATCATCCACCAGCGCCAGCTCAACGAAGACACCCGCAGCTTTGCCAATGCCCTAAAGGCCGCCCTTCGGGAAGATCCCGACGTAATCCTGGTGGGCGAGCTCCGAGACCTAGACACCATCCAGTTAGCAATTACGGCAGCAGAGACCGGTCACCTGGTATTTGGCACCCTGCACACCAGTTCGGCCGCCCAGACCGTGGACCGCATGGTGGATGTTTTTCCCCCAACCCAGCAGACCCAGATTCGGGTGCAGCTAAGCAGCAGCCTTGTGGCCGTTTTTGCCCAGACCCTTTGCAAGCGCCACAATCCAAGCCCCGGCCAATCTGGTCGTGTCATGGCCCAGGAGATCATGATCAATACACCAGCCACCGCAAACCTGATCCGGGAAGGTAAAACCGCCCAGCTTTACTCTGCAATTCAGACAGGCGGTCAACTATCAATGCAAACGCTGGAAAAAGCCCTTGGGGATCTGGTACTCAGCAACCAGGTCACGATGGATGAAGCCCTTATGAAAACCTCCAGGCCTGAAGAGCTCAAACGCTTAGTCAACCAACTGGGCTGATTCACTACTAGGAACTCCAAAGCCATGCCTGCCTTCGTTGCCACCTACGTCAATCCTCGAGGCAAGTCAGTGCTTGTGGATATCGAGGCGACCGATCCGGCCCAGGCCAAACGCAGCCTGAGGCTGCGAGGCATCCGAGCCACCGAAATCAAGGCCAAGCCGAAAACCACGGCGACGGGATCGAGTGCTGCAGCCCAACTAAGTGAAAAACTTAGATTCTCCAAACTCAATGAACTGCTAGAGGCGAAACCTGGCATCAAAGATAAAGCTGTATTTGCCAGCAAGATGTCGGCCCTTGTCAATGCTGGCGTACCAATTGTGCGCAGCATCGACCTAATGGCATCTCAACAAAAGATGCCCCTGTTCAAACGGGCCCTGCAATCGATCAGCCTGGAGGTAAACCAGGGAATCTCCCTGGGCGAAGCCCTACGGCGGTGGCCGAAAGTGTTTGACAAGCTCAGCATCGCCATGGTGGAGGCGGGGGAAGCCGGCGGTGTGCTGGATGACTCCCTAAAGAGACTGGCCAAACTGCTTGAGGACAACGCCAAGCTTCAAAACCAGATCAAAGGGGCCATGGGCTATCCGGTGGCTGTGCTGTTCATCGCCATCTCAGTCTTTCTAGGAATGACAATCTTCATCATTCCCACCTTTGCCGGTATTTTTGATGGCCTAGGCGCCGAACTCCCCTGGTTCACTCAGATGATGGTGGACCTAAGCAGCCTACTGCGCTCAACCTTTTCTCTGTATCTGGTATTAGGACTTATTGCCGGGGTCTTTCTATTTGGCAAGTTTTATGCCACACCGATAGGCCGGCGGCGAGTAGATGCCCTTGTGCTCAAGCTCCCCCTGTTTGGCGAATTGATTCAAAAAACAGCAACGGCCCAGTTCTGCCGAACCTTTAGCTCCCTAACGCGCGCGGGGGTGCCCATTTTGATGTCACTTGACATAGTTAGGGAAATCACAAATAATTCCATTATCTCAGATGCAATTAGCAATAGCCGCCAAGACGTGTTGCAGGGAATTCCGTTAAGTGTGGCGCTTGGACGCATGAACGTATTTCCTGATATGTCTATAAGCATGCTCTCCATCGGCGAGGAAACAGGCGAAATGGACGCCATGCTCTCCAAGGTGGCTGACTTTTATGAAGACGAAGTGGAAGCCACCGTCAAGGCACTCACCTCCATGCTGGAGCCCGCCATGATCGTGCTTGTCGGCGGCATTGTGGCCTCAATCCTGCTGGCTATGTATCTACCGATGTTCTCGGTGTTTGATCAGATCAAATAACTCTCAGCCAAAGCCTGGCCGGCCAGCCAGCCGCTGCTCCAGCAGTGCTGGAAGTTGAACCCCCCCGTCACCCCGTCCACATCCAAAAGTTCACCCACCAAATAAAGACCAGGCTGCTGGCGACTCTCCATCGTCGCCAGGTTCACCTCACCTAGAGGAATGCCACCTGCCGTCACGAATTCTTCGCCGAAGGGGCCCCGCCCGGTAATGGCCAGCCGGGTATCACGCAAAGCCGATACCAACAGCTGCTGGTGCCGCTTAGCAAGATCAGCCCAGCGCTGCTGAGGGTCTAGGCCATGGCGCTGCAACAGGGCCAGCCATAGGCGCCGGCTGAGGGCAGGCCAGGGGCGCCAGTTGGCTAGTTGCCGCTTGGCCTGGTCTCGCTTGGCCTCGGCAAACAAGCCCTCAAGATCCTGCTGGGACAAGCCACCACTCCAATCAAGGCGCAGCTCACCCCGATAGCCACTGGCCTTGAGGGCGCGGGCAGCAAAAGCCGTGAGCCGCAGGGTGGCTGGACCGGACAGACCCCAATGGGTGATCAGCACCGGGCCCCGCTGGCGAAAAGGCTGGCCAGCCCGAGCGGCCTGGGGCTCCTGGGGCAGGTGCAAAGCCAGCTCCACCGGATCCATCACCACTCCGGCCAGCTCCAGCAGGGGATCGCCAGCCAGGGCCAAAGTGAATAGGGAGGGCACCGGCGCCACCAGCCCATGGCCTAGAGCCGCCGCCAGCTGGCGGCCGCTGGGATGGCTGCCGGTGGCAAGCACCAACCGATCGGCTCTGATCGCCCCGCCGCCCCGCACCAGCAGGTCAAAACCACCGGCAGCAGCTGCCGCGGCCCGCTGCAGGCTCACCCCCGTGTGCAGCTGCACCCCGGCCTGGAGGGCCGCTCGGCGCAAAGTGGCTGCCACCGATTCGGCACGATTTGAGCGGGGAAACAGGCGGCCGTCCGGCTCCTCCACCAGCTCGAGGCCATGGTCAGCAAACCAAGCGACGGAATCGCCGGGAGCAAAGCGCGAAAAGGGACCCCGCAGGGCTTGGCCGCCCCGGGGATAGTGCCCCACCAACGCCCGAGGATCCCAGCAGGCATGGGTGACATTGCAGCGCCCACCGCCACTGATCAACACCTTGTTCAACGGCTCGTTGGTGGCTTCCAGCAGGGCGATATCGCCAAGGCCGGCCTCAGCAGCACAGATGGCGGCCATGAACCCGGCGGCACCGCCACCGGCCACGACAACTGCAGCATGAATTGGCAGCATGGGGAGATGGGCCAGATCGATCCAGCCAGTTATCGCTTCAGTGTGGCCCCGATGATGGACTACACCGATCGGCACTTCCGGGTGCTGATGCGGCAGATCAGCAGGCGCAGCCTGCTTTACACCGAAATGGTGGTAGCCCAGGCCCTGCACCACGCCAGGCAAGCACCTGATGCCAGCGCACCGGGGGGGCGGCTGGAGCGCCTACTGGGCTTCGATCCGATCGAAAAACCCCTAGCCCTGCAAGTGGGCGGCGACGATCCTGGCTTGCTGGCTGAGGCCGCTTCCCTGGCGGCTGAATGGGGCTACGACGAAATCAACCTGAATGTGGGCTGCCCCAGCGAGAAGGTGCAAAAAGGCCGCTTTGGGGCCTGTCTGATGGCCGATCCTGACCAGGTGGCCCGCTGCGTTGCCGCCATGGCCGCCGCCTGCCCCTTGCCGGTAACGGTGAAACACCGCATCGGCATTGATGAGCGCGACTCATACGCCGAGTTGCTGGCCTTCGTGGATGCGGTGGCGGCAGCGGGAGCCCAGCGCTTTTCAGTACACGCGCGCAAAGCCTGGCTGGAGGGGCTCGATCCCAAACAGAACCGCACGATCCCGCCCTTGCGCTACGACGTGGTGCACGCCCTCAAGCGCGATCGACCGCAACTGAGCATCGAGTTAAACGGCGGTCTGGAAAGCCTGGACGACTGCGTGCAGCAGCTCGAATTGGTGGACGGGGCCATGGTGGGTCGGGCTGCTTATGCCCATCCCCTCCAGTGGAGGCAGGTGGACCAGCAGATCTACGCCGACGACAGCCAGCCGCTGGCCACAGCCTCCAGCGTGGTGGGGGGTTTGGTTGCCTACGCCGAGCAATGGCGCAGTCGGGGCGGGCGGCTGTGGCCCATCGCCCGCCACCTAGTACATGTGGTGGAGGGGGTAGGCGGCGCCAAACGCTGGCGCCAGCAACTCACCGAAAAAGCAGGGGCAAGGGACGCGGATGCTGGCGTGCTGGCAGCCGCGGCCCTATCCCTGGCAGAGCGGGGCTACTAGCCCTCGGCACCACCGTAGAAGTCGCCACCACCGCTATCGCCACCGCCACTGCGGCGGCGGCGGGTGCGCCCAGCGTCGAAGCTGTCGCCACCAGCAGGATTACCAGCGCCATAGCTCCGATCTTCCCAGCCGCGGGCACCAGATCCCCGATCGCCGCCACCCTCATAACCGCCGCCGCCACCTGCGTAACCACCACCACCGCCTGCTCCACCACCACTGCCGCGGTTGTAGCCACCGCCACCGCCGCCGCCACCTGCGTAGCCGCCACCACCGCCGCCTCCGTAACCGCCGCCACCGCCGCCATAACCACCCCGGCGCGGGCCACCACCACCAGCTCCGCCGCCGCCGCCGGTGCGAGGCTCGGCTTTGTTGATGCGCAGGGGACGACCCATCAGCTCAGCACCCTGCAATGCCTCAACGGCCTTTGCCTCTGCTGCTTCATCGCCCATCTCAACAAAGGCGAAACCGCGCTTGCGCCCGGTATCCCGTTCAAGGGGTAGGGAACAGCTAGACACCTCACCGAAGGGTGCAAACAATTCCGCCACGTCTTCCTGCTCAGCGCGGAAGGGAAGGTTGCCGACAAAAATACTCACGAACTGAAGATCGGCCGCGGGACCGATGCATGTGGGCCAATGGGCCACTAACCGATCCACCCTAAGACGACTGACGAAAGCTGGCTGCTCTCAGCAGGCAAGTCGCATCCGAATTTGCTGCATCTGCTGCTCAACCTGGTCAAAGCCCGTGCCCCCCTCGCTGCGCCTGGCCGCCACCACCTGCTGGGGAGTAATGGCCTCATAAATGTCGGCTTCAAAGGCAGGGTGCAGCTGCTGCCAGCGCCCTAGGGGCAGGTCGCGCAGCAGGATTCCCTCAGCTAGGCAGCCCTTCACCAGGCCGCCCACCAACTGGTAAGCCTCGCGGAAGGGCACCCCCTTAGCCACCAGGTAGTCGGCCACATCGGTGGCGTTGGAGAAATCCGCCGCCACTGCCGCCTCCAGGCGCTGGGGCCGAAACTCGAGCCCCTCTTCAAACAGAATCGCCATCGCCTCCAGGCAATCGAGGCAGGTACGCACCCCGTCAAACAGGGCCTCCTTGTCTTCCTGGAAGTCCTTGTTGTAGGCGAGGGGCAGGCCCTTGATCATGGTTAGCAAGCCCATCAGGTGGCCAAACACCCGGCCGCTCTTACCCCGCACCAGCTCGGGCACATCAGGGTTCTTTTTCTGAGGCATCAAGCTGCTGCCAGTCGCACAGCGGTCGGTGAGGCCGATAAAGCCAAACTCTTCGCTGGCCCAGAGAATCACCTCCTCACTGAGCCGGCTTAGGTGCACCAGCACCAAGCTGGCGGCAGCCATGAACTCGACCGCAAAGTCCCGATCACTGACCGCATCGAGACTATTGGCGTAGATGGTGTCAAAGCCCAACTCGGCGGCGGTCTGGCGCCGATCGATGGGCACCGGCGTGCCCGCCAGGGCCGCGGCCCCCAGGGGACAGATATTCACCCGGCCGCGCACGTCTGCCAAGCGGGCCCGGTCCCGCTCGGCCATCTCGATGTAAGCCAGTAGGTGGTGGGCCAGACACACCGGCTGGGCCCTCTGCAGGTGGGTGTATCCGGGGATTAAGACCGTGCTGTGCAGCTCAGCCTGAGCCAGCAAGGCCCGCTCGAAGCGCAGCAAGCCACCGTCAATGGCATCAATTTGGCCGCGTAGCCACAGACGCAGGTCGGTGCCCACCTGGTCGTTGCGACTGCGGCCGGTGTGCAGTTTCTTGCCCAGGGGGCCGAGTAACTCAATCAGACGCCGCTCAACGGCGAAGTGCACATCTTCAGCCTCCAGGCCGGGGTTGAACTCGCCCCTGGCTGCCTCAGCTCTCACATTCTCCAGGCCCTCGATCAACTGGGCCGCCTCGCTCTCGCTGATCACAGCGCAACTACCCAACATGCGGGCATGGGCGATGGAGCCGTCCAGGTCTTGCTGCAGCAGGGTGATGTCAAAACCGATCGAAGCGTTGAAGCGCTCGATCGCCGGATGCAGGCCCTGCTCGAAACGCTGGCTCCAGGTAGACGCGGTGGAATCAACAGCCATTCGGGGCTCGGCGGGCGGCGCTAGGCAGGTAATCAGCTTGGCAGGGAGGGCAGCATCAGCTCCTCCTTCACCTTGAGCACCACCATCGAAGCGTCATCGTCGAGCTGCCGGTCTGCCCCCACGAAGCGATCGAGCCGGGCAAACAGCTGGTCGAGAATCCCCTGAGCGCCGATGCCGTAGCGGCAGGCCGCCTGCAGCTGAAGCACCAACCGCTCCTCGTCGAAGCGCTCGCCGCTGAAGCCGGTGGCCTCAGTCACCCCATCTGTGTAATAGAGCAGCACATCGCCTGGATCCAGCACGATCTGCTCAAGGCCGTAATCGGCTTCGCTCTGCAAACCAATCAGCAGACCTGGGGCATCAAGGCGCTCCACCTGGTTGCGCTGGCGCCGCCAGATCAACGGCGGATTGTGGGCCGCATTGGCGTAGCGCAGCAGGTGGGTGCGGGGGTCGTAATCGGAATAAAAGAGGGTCACAAACCGGTGCGACTGGGCCAGGTCTTCCTGGGCCAGCTGGTTGAGGTCGTGAAGGATGCGCTCGGGGGAGTGGCCGCTCAGCACCTCGGCCCGCAACATGCCGCGCAGCATGGTCATCAGCAGACTTGCCGGCACGCCTTTGCCCATCACATCGCCCATCACCAGCGCCCAGCGGGCCTGTTCGCGGCGGCGGCCCAGCAGCTGGGGGCGGGTGGGGATGAAGTCGTAATAGTCACCACCCACCTGGAAGGCGGGGCGGCAGCGGGCGGCCAGCTCAACGCCATCGATCACCGGACAGCGGTCAGGCAGCAGCTGGGCCTGGATTTCAGCACCGATGCTGAGCTGGCGATCGAGCCGCTCGTGGCGCCGCATGGTCTGGAGCAGGGCCTCGTTTTCCAGAGCCACGGCGGCAAGGTCGGCCACCAGCTGCAGGTGGCGGCGATGCACCTCGCTCCAGGCAAAGCCCTGCCGATTGCTGAAGATATATAGGCGGCCTCGCTGGAGGCTGCGGGAAACCACCGATGTGGCAACCACCTGGGCTTCGCCCAGCAACCGGCCCACCCGCTGATCAAGCAAGGCCGCCACAGCCGCATCACCGCTGAGAGCTGCCAAATCCCCATCCACCAACGCCGCCAGCTGGCGCACCAGCTCGGCGCAGGGCTCGGCAGGCGTGGCCTGCAGATACTCGCGCCAGAGGCGGCCATCCTCGTGAAATACCACCAGCACTGCCCCCTCGGCTTCCACCAGCCGGGCCGCCACCAGCGGCACCAGCTCCAGAAAGCGACCCAAATTAGTGAAACTGCGCAGGGCAAAAGCCAGGGAAGCCAGCAGCTCCTGGTTGCGCCGCTGCTCCCGGCTGAGGCTGTCGAGCAGCTGCCGCAGCGATGCTGCAGCCGACAACAAGGCCGGAGCCTGGGGAGAAACCGGATGGGGGGGCGGCTTGTTGCTCACCGATTGGGCACGGTGCGGCCGCGGCGGTTTCGCAAGATAGCGGCGAAGCGGGCAAGTGCCCTACCGGCCAAGGCAAGCAGGACCTCAGCGAGCCAGCAAGGCCTCAACAAACTCAAAGCTGTTAAAGGGGCGCAGGTCGCGAATACCCTCACCAGCGCCAATGAAACGGATTGGCAGCCTGGCTTCAGAGGCGACGGCCAGGGCCACACCACCACGGGCGCTGCCATCGAGCTTGGTGAGCACCACGCCGGTTAGTCCGGCGACCTTGGCAAAAGCCATGGCCTGACGCAAGCCGTTCTGACCCTGGCTGGCATCCAGCACCAAAAGCGACTCCACCACCGCCTCCGGCGCCAGCTTGTCGACAATCCTGCGCACCTTGCTGAGCTCTTCCATCAAGTTGTGCTTGGTCTGCAGGCGGCCAGCCGTGTCCACCAACACCAGCTCAGTGCCCTTGGCCTGGGCAGCACCGATAGCGTCGTAGACGACTGCCGCTGGATCTGCATTGGCGCTGGGATTGGAGATCACCGGCACCTTGCTGCGCTCACCCCACACCTGCACCTGCTGCACCGCGGCGGCCCGGAAGGTGTCAGCAGCAGCGATCAAGCAGCTGTAGCCGCTGCGCACCGCCAAGTTGGCCAGCTTGCCGAGCGTGGTCGTCTTGCCCACGCCGTTTACCCCCACCAACAGCCACACGTTGAGCTGCTCGCGGCGGGGGGCTAGCAGGGGCTGGCCACTGGCCTCGATCGGTTGGTCGAGGATGGCGCGCAGCTGCTCCTTAAGGAAGCGCAGGCCCTCGGCGGGATCCACCACCTCCTGGTTGAGCCGCTGGCGCAGGGCACCAAGGGCCCGGTCGGTGGCCTCCACCCCAACATCGGCCCGCAGCAGGGTGGTTTCCAGACCATCAACCACCTCTGGCGTGAGCGGGTCATCACCGAGGTTGTCGAGTAGCTGGGTGACCAAGCCCTGGCGGGTTTTCTCGAGGCCCTGGCGCAAACGAGCCAGCCAGTCGATCTCCTCAAGCGAGACCTGATCAACCCGCTTGCCCTGGGCCGCAAGTACCTCAGCCGACCAGGTGAAGGTGGCGTCGAAAGCGCCCAAGCTGGGCTCAGCTAGTTCGGGCGCTGCAGGGGCGTCAAGGGCAGGAGCCTCTGGCGCCCTGATCGCCTGTTGGCGTTCGGCCCGCTGGGCCGCTGCCTGCTCCAGCAGGGAAAGGGGCGCTGCCACTGGAGTTGCCGTTTGGGCAACCTGCCCAAGATCCTGCTCAAGTCCCTGTTCGGGTTGCTGTGTATTGACCTGTACAGGCTGTACAAAATCCTGGAGAGGGGGCTCAATGGCAGATTCAGACTCAAGCTGCAGCCGCTTTTGCTCCTCCTGCTGGGCCTTGAGACGGGCATAGGCCTGGCGGGCCCATTCCAGGGCCTCAGCGTTGGGATCGGACGAACTCTCAACGGGCTGTGCTGGAGCCTGTTCTGGAGCCTGGTCTGAAACCTGTTCAGAAGCTGGCGGCGGGGTTGCTGATGGATCGGCTGGGGATGGGCCGGTGCGATTAAACCAGTCGTAAACCATGGCTTGCTCAGGCCTCCGCCACGGAGCGAGCAGCCGTAAAGCGCCGCAACACCCCGTTGATCATGCGGCGGCCCTGCTCATCGCTATAGCGATTAGCTAACTCCACGGCTTCATTACAGGCCACAGCAGGGGGGGTGCGGAAGCTCTCGAGGTCTACGGCGGCTAGCCGCAGGATGTCCCGATCGATGCGGGGCAGGCGAGTAAGACGCCATCCCTCCATCACCCGATCCAGCCTCTCATCGATCGCCTGACGGTCGCGCAGCACGGCCTCGACCCGGGCGATGGCACCTAAGCGCACCTCTTCTTGGTCGGCCAGCATCAGCAGCCGGGGCAACTCCAGGCTTGCAGAAAGGCGGTTAAGGGCCTGTTCAGCCGCGACCAGGCCGGCGTTGAGGTGCTGGCGAACCCGGGGCAACTGCTGCTCACCCTGCTCCTGCAACTCGCTATCAAGCAGTTGCTGCTGGGCGGCCAGCAAATCTTCGGCGGAGCGATCCAGGGACTCACGCACGTCCTGGCTGAGGGTGGCGAGCACCTGCTGCAACAGGCCCTCCATGCCAGTTGGCAGGGCCGGGGCAGACGAGCCGCGATCACTGGTCTGACCAAGCATCAGCAGGGCCAGTTCACGGGAGAGGGTGCGGCTCTGCATCAGGTGGGTTCTGCCTCAGGAAAGTTGGGGGGTGCGCAGCTGGGCCAGCAGGCTGGAGAAGCTGCGATTGGGGGTGGAGCGCTCGTCGGGGTTGACGATGCCGGCGGAAATGATTGTGCGGAAAGCATCCTCCACCGAGATCTCGAGATCCTTAACAGAACCCTCTGGCACAACGGTGTACCAGCCGGTGGTTGGATTCGGCGCAGTGGGAATGAACACACTCAGCATGGGCTCTGTGAAGCCTGCCTGCAGGGCAGAGCCGATCGCGCCAGTCACAAAACCCAGGGCGTAGAGACCCTCGCGGGGATACTCCACCAGCACGACCCGGCGAAACTTGCTGGAGTTGCCCTGGAGGAATGTTTCCAGCAGCTGCTTGAGGGTTTTGTAAACCGAACCAGCTAGGGGGATGCGCAGCAGAGTCCCTTCGCCAAACTCAAGCAGCCAGCGACCAACAATGTTGCGGGCCATCAGGCCGATCAACAGGATGCCGAGCAGGGGCACCAGTAGACCAACGCCCAGGTTGATCAGCTCCTGCAACACCGGATTGAGGGTATTGAAGGGATTGAACTGCTTAGGGATAGAAGTGAGAAACGCCAGCACGAAACGGCTCACCGTGGTGCCCAACCAGATCGTGGTTGCCAGTGGAATCACCACCAGCAAACCAGCGATCAAATCGTTCTTGAGATCGGATTGAAGCCGATCCCCTAGGGGCTGATCCGATCTGGGGCTGGATTGAACCAAGTGACAATCCGGAGATCCGGCCTGCAGCAATCTGCTTTCAACTTAGCCAGCCAGCCGCTCCGGTAGGCCAATCACATCAGAGCCACTAAGGACATCAGCACGAAGGCGATAGCCAACACCACTGCGGTGCCGGTGCTGCCATAGCGCCGCTGGTTGACCGTGAGATCCCGGGAGCGTTGTTGTTGCTGCAGCTGCTCTTCAGCTTGCTGCAACTGGCGCTTCATGAAACCCTTAGCAGCCGCCTGCTGCTGCTCTGGCGTTGCAGCAGCAGGGATCTGACCGGCTTGAGCTGCCTGGGCAATTAATTGATCGATGACCTCGGGGTTGTCCATCTGGGCGCGGGCCATGTCCAGCTGACCCTTACGGGCAGCCAGCTGCTGGTCGGCCTGTTCGGTGAGGCTGCGCTCGCCACCAATCGACATCGGCACCGCCACGATCAAGGCAAGGGCCAACAGGATGCTCACCACAGACACGAGCAAGCGCAGCGGGGTGAGACCGGCAGCGGGGTGGTCAAGGCGGCTGCCAAACAGCATCAACAGCAGACCCACCAGGGCCATCGGCGACTGGGTAACCAGACGGTCCATCAACAGCTGGCGGTATCCCTCATCCGCCCAGTTCCAGGAACCCAGCAGCACCAGCAGCTGCAAGACCAGCAACACGACCAAGGTGAGGCCGAGCCAGCGCAGTAGGTGGCCCAGGCGGCCGAAGGAAGCAGTGCTCACAGAAGGGTCTCGCGGCAGATTTAGACAACGGCGCAACTGTACGGGCGATGACGCTGCACGCCCACCACGACCTTGCACTCCGTCTAAAACAGCAAGCCCAGCAGCTTGGGTTTGACCCGGTGGGCCTCACCGCCGTGCCAGCCGGAGAGCGCCTAGAGCTGCGCACGGCGGCCCTGGAGCGCTGGCTTGCAGCGGGATATCAAGCCGACATGGCCTGGATGGCCGACCCGCGCCGGCGCGCGGTGGAGCAGCTACTGCCCGGGGTGCGCAGCCTGCTGGCGGTGGGCCTCAACTACTACGTGGAGGCCGATCGGGCACCGGGGGCGCTCAAGGTGGCCCGCTACGGCTGGGGGCGGGACTACCACCGGGTGATCGATGGCCGCCTGCGCCAGCTGGGTCGCTGGTTGGAGCAGCAGGTGCCTGGGGTGGGTTGGCGGGCCTGCGTCGACAGTGCACCGCTGATGGATAAGGCCTGGGCCGAGCAGGCCGGCCTGGGCTGGATTGGCAAAAACGGCAATCTGATCAATCGCGAGCGTGGCTCCTGGCTACTGCTGGGCCACCTGCTCACCACCTTGGAGCTGCCTGCCGATGCTGCCGCCACAACCCTTTGCGGCAGCTGCAGCCGCTGCCTGCCGGCCTGTCCCACCGGCGCCATCACCGAGCCCTTCGTGGTGGACAGCCGCCGCTGCCTGGCCTTTCACACCATCGAAAACCGCGATCCCGAACTGCCGCAAGCGATCACCAGCAAATTGGAGGGCTGGGTCGCCGGCTGCGACATCTGCCAGGACGTGTGTCCCTGGAATCAACAGCCGCTGCAAAGCAGTGAAGACGCGGATCTACAACCCCGGCCCTGGCTGCTGAACCTGCAGGCCGAGGAAGCCCTGGGGTGGAGCGACGCCGACTGGGATACCAAGCTGCGAGCCTCGGCCCTGCGCCGACTCAAACCCTGGATGTGGCGGCGCAACCTGCGGGCCAGCCGAAGCAGCACTGCCTAGGCTGGCCAAACCCGTCTCCCCGTAATGGCTCCGCGCTGGTCGCGCCCTGATTTCAGAACTGCCCTGCTGCCCGCTGCTCTCGGGCTGCTGCTGACAGCTGGGCTGCCCGCCCGGGCGTTGGTGCCCTACGTGTACGTGCCCCAACGGCAGGAACTCGAAGCTGCCGGTCTGGGCATCGCCCAGGCGGCGGCCCGGCTGCTGCGACTTGGTCAAGCCAGGGACGCCGCCAGGCTGGCTGCCCTGACGGTGCAGCTGCTGCCAGAAGATACCCGCGGCTGGGTGTTGCTGGCTGAGGCCCAGCTGCGCAGCAACCAGCTGGAACAGGCCGGTACATCACTGGCCAAGGCCAAGAAACTCGATCCAAGCAACCCTGGTATCTGGTTTGCCGAGGGTTCCCTAGCCCTACGGGCCGGCAAACCCAATGAGGCCATCGGCCTGTTGGAACAGGGCCTGAAACTGGATAAGCGCAACGCCGGCGCCTATTTCGACCTGGGCAATGCCCGCATCCTGCTAGGCCAGAGCGGCCAAGCCTTGGCTGCCTTTGAGCGGGCCTCTTCCCTGCGCAAAGGCTTCTGGGAAGCCCTCAACAACCAGGGGCTGGTGTTGTTCGAGCAGGGCAATAAAAAGGCGGCCATCAGCCGCTGGCGCGAGGTGTTGAAGATCAAGCCAGATGCGGCTGAACCAACCCTGGCCCTGGCCGCCAGTCTGTTTGCCAACGGTCCGGAAAATCGCAGCGAAGCTGTCGAATTGGTTGGCAAGGCCCTCGACACCGAACCCAACTACGTGCTCGACAGCCACCAGAAGGACCAGCTCTGGGGACCGAAGCTGCGCAGCAGCACCGCCGAACTCTTCAAGCTGGCCGAACTCAAACCCGTGGTGGATCGGGCCCTTGCCAATGCCAGCCCGGAGGGCGAAAGCAGCGACGAGGAGTAGATGGGGAGCCCTGGACATCATCTGTAGGCTGAGCCCCAGCTTGCTGCCCCAGACCCCAACACCGGATGGCCGAGGAGCGATCAGGCGAATCCATCGGACCGGGCAACGACGCCCGCATCGAACCGATTGCGCTGCACCTAGAGATGCAGCGCTCCTACCTCGAATACGCCATGAGCGTGATCGTTGGCAGGGCCCTGCCGGATGCACGCGACGGCCTCAAGCCAGTGCAGCGCCGCATCCTGTTTGCGATGCACGAGCTGGGGCTCACCCCGGATCGCCCCTACCGGAAATGCGCCCGCGTCGTCGGCGACGTACTCGGCAAGTACCACCCCCATGGTGATCAGGCCGTCTACGACGCCCTGGTGCGCCAGGTGCAAACCTTCGCCAGCCGCCATCCCCTGCTGGATGGCCACGGCAACTTCGGCTCCGTGGACGACGACCCCCCGGCGGCGATGCGCTACACCGAAACCCGCCTGGCTCCGATCGCCAACGAAGCGCTGCTGGATGAAATCGGCGCCGACACCGTTGACTTCGCAGCCAACTTCGATGGCTCCCAGCAGGAGCCGACGGTGCTGCCAGCCCAGCTGCCCTTCCTGCTGCTAAATGGCTGCACCGGTATCGCCGTGGGCATGGCCACCAACATCCCGCCCCACAACCTGGGCGAGGTGGTGGATGCCCTGATCGCCTTGGTGCACAAACCGGAGCTAAGCGACGAAAAGCTGCTGGAGCTAGTGCCCGGCCCGGACTTTCCCACCGGCGGCGAAGTGCTGGTGGGGCAAGGGGTCCGCGATACCTACCTCGTGGGCCGCGGCAGCATCCCGATGCGGGGCGTCGCCCACATCGAGGAGGTACAGCCCGGAAAGGGACGCCATCGCCGCGGCGCCGTGGTGATCACCGAGCTGCCATACCAGCTCAGCAAAGCCGGCTGGATCGAGAAACTGGCTGAGCAGGTAAACGACGGCAAGATCGGCGGCATCGCCGATATCAGAGACGAAAGCGACCGTGAAGGCATGCGGGTGGTAGTTGAACTCCGCCGCGACGCCAACGCCGAAACCGTGCTGGCCGACCTGCAGCGCCGTACCGCCCTGCAAAGTAACTTTGGCGCCATCATGCTGGCCCTGGTAAACGGCCAGCCGGTTCAGCTGAACCTGCGGCGCCTACTGCAGGAATTCCTGGACTACCGGGAACTGACCCTGATCCGCCGCACCAGCCACGCCCTCAAGCGCTGCGAAGACCGCCTGGAGGTGGTGGAGGGCCTACTAAAGGCGCTCCATGCCCTGCAGCAGGTGATCGCCCTGATCACCGCGGCGCCCGATGCCGCCAGTGCCCGGGCGGCCCTGCAGGTGCAACTCGACCTGAGCGAGCGTCAGGCCGATGCGGTGTTGTCGATGCCGCTGCGGCGCCTCACGGGCCTTGAACAAGAAAGCCTGCGCAAGGAAGCTGCCGAATTGGCCGTGGAACGCGAGCGGCTGCGCCACCTGCTGGACGACCGCACCGTGCTGCTCGACACCCTGGTGGCCGAACTCAAAGCGCTGCGCAAGCGCTTTGCCACGCCCCGGCGCACCCGGCTGGTGGAGGGCGGCGATGCCCTGGTGGCCCAGCGAGCTGCAGCCATCCGCCCCAACGCCGAACTGCAGCGCCAGCAAGCCTTTGGCGCCCTGGCCCCCGAAAGCCGGCTACTGATCCAGGCCGATGGAGCCGTGAAAATACTCAGCGCCCAGATGCTGGGGCGCCTGCACCTAGATGAACCCATCCAACTAGGAGAGCATCCGGCACCAGCCCGGCTGATCCTGCCGATCGCCGAGCAACCGCTGCTGCTGGCCTTCACGGGTAGTGGCCGGGTGGCCTTACTGCGCTGGGAATTCGCTGGCCAGCAGCCGGGGAAGCTGGAGCGCTTCCTACCCGACAGCATCGAAGGCGAAGCGGTAGTGCAGGTGCTTCCCCTACCCCGCCAAGGCAGCCTGGGACTCCTAAGCAGCGACGGGCGTTTCAAACGTCTGCCAATTGAGGAGTTTCAGGAACTGTCTGGCAGGGCCACCACCGTGCTCAAGCTCAAGGAGGGCGTGACCCTGCAGCGGGTGGTGGCCGGCCAGGAAGGAGACACCTTGATAGTGGCTACCAGCACTGGCCGCGTGCTGCGGCTAAGCCTGGACGAAACCCAGCTGCCCCTGATGGGGCGCGCTGCCCAAGGCCCCCTACTAATGCGCCTGTTGCCAGGTGAGCAGCTGGTGGGTGCCGCCTGCCTGACTGCAGCGGAAGCGGAAACCACCGGCGCAAAACAAAGCACAGTGGTGCTGGCCACCGCCAGTGGGCAACTGAAGCGGCTGCTGGTGTCGAGCCTGCGGCCCTGTCAGCGAGGCGACATGGGGCAGATCGGCCTGCGGCTGCAGGAGCGGGGCGATTACCTGGTCGACCTGCAAAGCCCAACCAGTGCTGCGGTTGGAAGCGCCGTGCTTGGACTACTGACTGATAAGGGCTGGAGCTGCCGCATCGACCTAAACGAGCTGGAGGGCGAAGACACCAGCGGCACTGGAATCAACCTGAAGCTGCCCCAAGGACAGCAAATTCAAGAACTGATTCCTCTTATCAACTAACTGCCAATCAATTAACTGCCAAGAGAACCAGGCAGCCCTTAGAGCTCTTGCAGCACCTTGGCAGCGATGCCAGCCGGCTCAAGCATCAGCTTGCTGGAGCTCACCTGCTCATCCATTTCGATGGGATAGGCACCGTCAAAGCAGGCAGTGCAGAAGTGGGCGGAATTGGCATGGGCCGCATCCACCATGCCCTGCTTGCTCAGGTAAGCGAGTGAATCGACGCCAAGGTGAGCGGCGATTTCTTCCAGGGTGAGGCGAGCAGCAATCAACTGGTCCTGGGTATCGGTATCGATGCCGTAGAAGCAGGGATGGGTGACTGGCGGCGAACTAATCCGCATATGCACCTCGGTGGCGCCGGCATCCCGCAGGGCTTGCACCAACTTGCGACTGGTGGTGCCCCGCACGATTGAATCGTCGATCACCACAACGCGCTTGCCGGCGAGCACATCTGGCAGGGGGTTGAGCTTCACCCTGATGCCAGCCTCCCGCATCGCCTGGGTGGGCTGGATGAAGGTGCGGCCCACATAGCGGTTCTTGATCAGGCCGTCAGCAAACGGGATACCGCTGAGCTGGGAGTAGCCAATCGCCGCCGGAATACCGGAATCGGGCACGCCGATGACTATGTCGGCTTCTACCGGTGTTTCACGGGCCAGGGCCTCGCCAATTCGCACCCTGTAGCTGTAGAGGGATTCGCCGAAAAAGCGGCTATCTGGCCGGGCGAAATAAATCATCTCGAAGACGCACAGCTTGGTGGGCTGCTCGCACCAACGGCTGCGGCTGGGTTCGGCTTGGCCTGGACGGAAATGGATGATTTCGCCGGGCTCCACATCGCCATCAAAGGCGGCGCCAATGATGTCTAGCCCGCACGACTCACTGCTCACCACCCACTGGGCTTGCTGCGTTTCACCGATATGACCAAACACCAAAGGCCTAATGCCATGGCCATCCCGGAGGGCGAAAAGGCCATCAGTGGTGCCGATCACCAGGCTGAAGGCACCGCGGCAGCACTCAGCAGCGGCCCTAATCGCCCCATCCCAATCCAGGCCCCGGTTCACGGCCTGCTGAATCGCAAAAGCGATCAGTTCGGAGTCGGTGGTGGAGGTGAGCTCACTGGCAATCGACGCCAGGTCGTGGCGGAGCTCGGCTGCGTTGACCAAATTGCCGTTATGGGCAAGGGCGAAAGGACCGATGCGGGTGTTGAGCACCACCGGCTGGGCGTTGCAAACCTTGCTGCTGCCGGTGGTGGAATAGCGGTTGTGGCCGATAGCTAGATCGCCAGTGAGGCGCTCCAGCACGGCCTGATCAAACACCTGGCTCACCAGGCCCATGTCCTTGTGCAGGCGCACCTTGCGCTCTGCATCAAACACGGCGATACCGGCTGATTCCTGGCCCCGATGCTGCAGGGCGTATAGGCCGAAGTAGGTGAGGTTGGCCACCGGTTGCCCCGGCGCCAGCACGGCATAGACGCCGCAGGCTTCCTCGGGCTTGTCCGGACGCATCACCAGCACAGGCCCATCAACAATCACGGTGAAATTTCATTCTGCACGAGCGCCCTCGCCCATTCGCCGCGGGATGGCCTGCTCGTAGCAGGCCTCCAATGCCGCCAGGCTCTGCTCAAGCAAAGGTTGGCCTGCTTGGCGAATTACCAGGCTGGCAGCAGCTGTAACCGCGCCAAGCCGCTCTGCCGGCACTGCAGCCAACTCCAGAGCCTGCTGCCAGGCGGGATCCTGATCGGCGGGCACGCTCACCAGGATGCGGGCACCACCCTCGGCAAACAGCAGCCGATCCAGCCGGGCGCTGCTGGCCGTGATCTCCAGCTCAGCCCCCAGAGATATTAATGCCATGGTGGCGATGCAGCACTCGGCCGCAGCCACCGCCAGGCCGCCATCGCTGAGGTCGTGGGCGGAGGCCACCAAGCCCTGGCCAATCGCTTGGCGCAGGAAGCCCTGAACCGAACGCTCCAGAACCAAATCAATCTCAGGCGGGCGCCCCGTGACGGCTCCATGCAGCCGCTCCAGATAGCTGCTGCCGGCCAGGCTCAAGCGGGGATCGGCGGGAGCCTCACCTGTTTCCAACGGCACCCCCAGCAGCCAGATGGCGTCGCCGGCCTGGCGCCAGGCCTGGCCGCGCACGTGCTCGAGGTTGTGCACCAGGCCCACCATGCCCACCACGGGGGTGGGGTGGATCGGCTGCATGCGGCCATCGGGCAGGCGGGTCTCGTTGTAGAGGGAGACGTTGCCGCCGGTGACAGGGGTATCCAGGGCGCTGCAAGCAGCCGAAAGGCCGCGGCAGGCCATCGCCAGCTGCCAGTAGCCGGTGGGGGTTTCCGGCGAGGGGAAATTGAGGTTGTCGGTGATCGCCAAGGGCTCGGCGCCCACGCAGCTGAGGTTGCGGGCCGCCTCGGCCACCGCCGCCATGGCGCCGCGCTTGGGGTCGAGGGATACCCAGCGGTTAGGGCAGTCCACCACCGCCGCCACGCCACGGCTGGCAGCCGCCATGGCGCCCTCGCCCTGCTGGGGCCGCAGCCGCACCACGGCCGCATCGGCGCCGCCGGGGGGCACCACGGTGTTGGCCTGCACCTGGTGGTCGTACTGGCGGTATACCCAGCGCTTGGAGGCGATGGTGGGGTCATCAAGCAGGGCCAGCAGGGCCCCATCCCAGCTGAAAGGCAACTCAGCTGGTAACTGGGTCTCGCTCCAGCGCCAGTGGGCCTGGATCTCAGCAGGCGGCTCGCTCAGCAATGTGTGGTGGTTAATCGGCGTGTCGTCCGCCAGGGCGCTGGCGGGAACCTCGGCCGCCACCTGGCCGTGCTGCAGCACCCGCACGATGTTGTCTTCCAGCACCCGGCCCACCACTGCTGCCTGCAGCCCCCAGCGCGTAAAGCGCGCCATCAGCGCCTGCTCCGTGCCGGGCTTGACCACAAACAACATCCGCTCCTGGGATTCGCTCAGCAAAAACTCGTAGGCGGTCATGCCGGCCTCGCGGGCGGGCACGCGGTCGAGATCCAGCTCAATGCCCAGCCCCCCCTTAGCGGCCATCTCCGAGCAGCTGCAGGTGAGGCCGGCGGCGCCCATATCTTGAGCCGCCACCACATCACCGCTCTGGAAGGCCTCCAGGCAGGCCTCGATCAGTCCCTTCTCAAGGAAGGGATCGCCAACCTGCACGGCAGGGCGATCATCCAGGGAGGCCTCGGTGAGCTCAGCAGAGGCAAAGCTGGCGCCACCCATGCCGTCGCGGCCGGTGGTGCTGCCCACATAAACCACGGGGTAACCCACTCCTTCAGCACCGGAGCAGACGATCTCCTCGGTTTCCATCAGCCCCAGGGCCATGGCGTTAACCAAGGGGTTGCCGGAGTAGCTGGGGTCAAACGCCACCTCCCCACCCACGGTGGGCACGCCCACGCAGTTGCCGTAGTGGGCGATGCCGGCCACCACGCCCTCCATCAGACCCACGTTGCGCTCGTCCTCCAAGGGACCGAAGCGCAGGGCATTGAGCAGGGCGATCGGCCGGGCGCCCATGGTGAAGATGTCGCGCAGAATGCCGCCCACGCCGGTGGCCGCGCCCTGGAACGGCTCCACGGCCGACGGGTGGTTGTGGCTCTCGATCTTGAAGGCCAGGCGCTGGCCTTCACCCAGATCCACCACGCCTGCATTCTCGCCAGGGCCCACCAGGATGCGCGGGCCGGTGGTCGGGAAGCCCTGCAGCAGCGGCCGCGAGTTGCGGTAGCAGCAGTGCTCCGACCACATCACCCCAAACATGCCCAACTCAGCGCGGTTGGGGGCGCGGCCGAGGCGGCGACAGATCTCGTCGTAATCGGACTGGCTGAGGTTCTCCTTCTTGAGGGCATCGGGAACCGAATAGGCCGGTGCTTCGAAAGAGGCGGCAACCACGTGCAGCTGGGCAAGATCACTCCAGTCTCGCCGAGCGGGCCTCACAGCAACTGGAACTGGTCTACGCGAGGTTCAAATCCAGGGATCTTCATCATCAGCAGGCGGTCCAGAACGGCGGCGGCGAGGGGGGGCATCGGTTTCGTAGGGCTGATCAAACCCCTCCGGCTCCTGCCAGGGCGGCTCCTCAAGCCAGCCCTCCAGCTTCTCCTCAAATCGGTTGCCCGCCTCCTGCACCTGATCGCGCCACCGCCTTGAACGACGCAAAAACTCTTGCCGCACACTTGCCCGGGCTAGGGGCAGGTCGTCGATGCTCTCCAGCGCGGTGAGCACCTGGCCGGGCTGCTGATCCAGCAGGCGATCCAAGCTCAATCGCCAACGGCTACTGCCCGGCAGGCGTGGATCACTGCGACTCACCAAATAATGGCGAATACGGCCACTACGCAACTCGATGGCGGCATCAGCCAAGGTGCCGATCGGTTGCTGGCGGCGATCCAGCACAGCCGCATCGATCAAGGTCGGCAGCTTCTCCAACACACCAAGGTCGGTTTCAGCTGGTTCACCCTGCACAAGTGCTTCCAGCTCAGAAATGCCTCGCAACTGGTTGAGACGCCACACCTCCCGGCGATTGCCAAAAGCCGACGGTTTTGAAATCCAACCCAGCACTCGATGCACAGGGGGATGCATCCAAACCTGCACGCCCGAACCGTGATCGAGCCCCTGATCGCAGCGAACATGCCGGCGCAGTAACTCACTCAGCAGCACCTGCTCCGGAAGGGGAGCCACCGTCAGCTGCGGATCTGAACGGGCATCACCAAGTAGGTGAATTGATCCCCTTCCGCAGGAGTCAAAATCGCCGGCGTGGTGGGGGCGTTGCACTGCAACAGCACCCGATCACAGGCCATGGCCTTGAGACCATCGAGCAAGTAGCGCACGTTGAAGGCAATCTGAATCGCTTCACCATCAATGGTGGCAGCGAGTCCTTCAGAACCACTGCCCACGTCCTGGGCATCGGCCTGAATCAATATTTGACCGGTGGCGGGCTCGGCACTGAGCTTGACGACATTGTTGTGCTGGTCAGCAAGCACAGCCACTCGCTCAAGAGCCGACACCAGAGCGCGGCGCTCGAGATTGATCGTGCGAGTGAAGCTCTCTGGAATCAGCTGGCGGTAGTTGGGGTAGGTGCCATCAAGGCTGCGGCTGGTGAGCACCTGGTCGGCCCAAAGGAACACCACCTGGCCGCGATCACAGAACAGGCTCAAGGGCTCTTCAGATTGACGTCCTGAGAGCAGACGCTCCAGCTCCCGCAACGAGCGAGCTGGCACGGTGACGGCAAAAGGCTCCTCGGCTTCGTTTTGCCCAGAGGCGGTCGCATGGGCAAGCCGGAGCACGGCCAGGCGATGGCCATCGGTTGCCGCACATTCCAGCCCGGCCGGATCAAGGCCCAGGTGCACACCAGTGAGCAGTTGCTTGGCTTCGTCGCCACTGCTGGCAAAAAGGGTGGCGCGCAGACCCTTAACCAGGGCTTCTGCTTCCAGACGAATCGGCGTACCGCTCTGCACTAGGGGCAGGTCGGGAAAATCATCGGCAGGCATGCCCCGCATCTGGTAGCTGCCCGAAAGGCTGGTGAGCTCCACCTGCTCGGAACCTTCAGCGCAATTCAGCGTGATCGGGCTATCACTCGAGAGGCGCGAAACAATTTCGCCAAACAACCGGGCGGGCAGGGTGATGGCGCCGCTGGTTTCAACGCTGGCGCTGATGCTCGTCTGAATACCCAGGCTGAGGTCAAAACCGGTGAGGCTGAGTCGACCTGTGCCCGCATCAGCGGTGAGCAGCACGTTTGCCAGCACCGGATGGGTGGGGCGACTGGCCACGGCCCGGCTGACCAGCTGCAGGCTGGAGCTGAGTTCAGACTGGGAGCAGACCAGCTTCATGGCGTTTGTGCTGAGGAGCCTGACGGCTTGATCAAGGGTGACCCCACGCTTCCACAGGGCGGCTGATTCCGCAACGCCGGTGATCCGTCTTGCTGCGTGCTTCTAAGGATTTGATTAATCAAGCTCAAGAAAGAAATTAAAACCGTTTTAGTAGGGGTTGAGGAAACCGGGGAAAACCGAAAAACTCTCAGCTGCAGCTGGGTTTGATCTGGATCAGCCCTGGGGTTTGGCCTGGGCCAGCTGGGGTAAAAATCAGCTTTTCCGCCGTTTCCAGTAGGTGTGGAAAACATTGGGATTGAGGAGCTTGGCCAAGGTGAGAGCTTCTCCGCGGTTTCCAGGGCCTTTTCCCCAGCTGTTCAGCAGACGCTTTGCTGATTGGTTGAAGGTTTTGGCTAGGCCCGGGCTTGGGTTAGGTCTGGGCTTGCTTAAAAACCCATCACTTCGGCCACCTTGGCGGTGTCCGCCTCCAGACCGGTATGGAAGCGGGCGTCATTGTTTTCGATGGCGGTAGTTGGATCCTTGAGGCCGTTGCCGGTGAGCACACAAACCACCGTGGCTCCCTGGGGCACCTCCTGGTGGTGCTTGAGCAGGCCTGCGACCGAGGCGGCACTAGCTGGCTCGCAGAACACGCCCTCGCCGCTGCCCAGCAGCTTGTAGGCATCAATGATTTCAGCGTCGGTGACGGCCATGAAGTTGCCACCGCTTTCGCTGCGCACGTTTAGGGCTTTTTCGCGATTCACCGGGTTGCCGATGCGGATCGCCGTGGCGATGGTGTCTGGCTGCTCAACCGTGTGGCCCAGGACCAAAGGAGCAGAACCCGCCGCTTGAAAGCCCATCATTCGGGGCAGCTTGCGGCAATGGCCCTCTTTTAGGTACTCGTTAAATCCCATCCAGTAGGCGCTGATGTTGCCGGCGTTGCCAACCGGGATGCATAGCCAGTCCGGCGCTTCACCAAGGGCATCCACCACCTCGAAGGCGGCGGTTTTTTGCCCCTGCAATCGGTAGGGGTTCACCGAATTCACCAGGGTGACCGGGTATTTGTTGGCAACTTCTTGCACGATCGCCAGGGCTTTGTCGAAGTTGCCCTGGATGGCGATCACCTCGGCGCCGTAGAGGAGGGCTTGGGCCAGTTTTCCCTGGGCTACATAGCCATCTGGGATCAGCACGAAGGCCCGCATGCCGCCGCGGCGGGCGTAGGCGGCCGCGGCGGCCGAGGTGTTGCCCGTGCTGGCGCAGATCACTGCTTCAGAACCGGCTTCCTTGGCTTTGGAAATCGCCATGGTCATGCCCCGGTCTTTAAAGGAGCCGGTGGGGTTGAGGCCGTCGTATTTCAGATAGACCTTGACGCCGCGGCCGATTCGTTCGGCGATCACCGGGGCTGGAATCAGGGGTGTGGAGCCCTCCCGCAGGGTGATTACGGGTGTGCGCTCTGAAACTGGCAACCAGCGGCGATAGGCCTCGATCAGTCCAGGCCAGTCCTGCATGGTGGGACGGGCAGCAAAGGGGCCCATGCTCAAACGCTGCAGAGAACGGAGCAAGGACACAATTTGGACAGTGACTTCAGTGAATCTACGGCGCAGCAGCTGGCGCGTCGCCGCGCAACCCATCCAGCGGTGATTCGGAGAAGAAGCGCACCAGCTCGGTGATCGAGCTGGTTTTGCTGATCAGGTTCATCAAGGCGGGGATGCTCACTTCCATCTGCTGGGCGGGATAAGCGCGCAAGAAAGAAATTGCAGATATCGAACCGTTGCCTTCAACGACCCCCAGCACCATGGCGGAGCGCATGGCTGGAATCCCGGCCTGGGATGCCTTGAGCGGAAACACGATTACAGACAGGCGCTGCAGGATTGCCTCGCCGATTCGGGTGTTGAGCAGCCTGCTCACCAGGCTTACAGGCAGGCTCACCGACTGATTCAGCAGCTTGGCGATTTCCTGGGGATTTTGGCGGCTGAAGCTCAAAACATCGGCTAGCAGGCCTCGGGCTTGGCCGGTCTTAGCCAGATGCTCCAGGTCTGCAACGGCGATGGAGCGGCGAAAGGCACCGCTCACAAACACCAGGTTTTCAGCAGCACTAGCTGGCTGCAGGCTGACCGCAGGCCAGGGAACTACCAGGCTCAGGCCCAGGGCGATGGCAACAAGGGCCTGACGCTTACGGCCTAACGACGCTATTTGCATGGCGATAAGCCTACGGCGATTGCTTTCAAATTCAGGCGGCGACGAGCACATCTCGCACCAGGCGAACCATGCTGCGCTCGGCCAGACCCTTGGCTAGTTGAACTCCCATCTGGCGTAGTTCCGGTTCTCCCACAAGGCGTGGCAGGCGGCGCAGCAGCATCTGGGGTTCGAAGCCGGGCAGGGATTTGAGTATGCCCATTAACTGGCGCACTGGCTCGAGGTCGAGCAGCGGTTCAGCCGCCTCGCTTAGCCGGTGACGGCGCAAACCTGGAGGTTGGAACCGTTCTGGCAGGCGCTTGCCGATGCGCAGGGTGGTTTGCCAGGCCATGGCGTCCATGCGGCCGACCATGGCGTCTACTAGCTGTTGGCGTAGCAGTCCGCCGTTGGCTGAGAAAAGAAAGCTCAGCACCTGATCGAGCAGCCCTTCGAGATCGAGCTGGGCTCCTTGGGAGGCGCTAGCGATCAGGTTGTCGAGCCGTTGCCAGCGGAAGATGTCGCCGTCGAAGAGCATCTCCTTGAGGCTCTGGCGCAGGGTTGGATCGGGGTCTTCCATCAGCCGCCGAGCGAAGTAGGGGTAGGCGGCGCCAAGGATCTTGAAATCGGGATCAACGCTGAGGGCGATTCCCTCCAGGGTCACCAGCGAGCGGATGATTAGGGCGTAGTAGGGCGGTACCTGGAAGGGGAAGCGATACATCACGCCGGAAAGGTCATCCGTGACCGCTTTGAAATCCATGCGGCTGACTCCCTGCTCGATCGCTTGACCGAACACCTTTTCAAAAGCCGGCACTATCGGCTCTAGATTTACGTCTTCGGCCAGGAAGCCCAGGCTGACGAAATCCTTACTCAGCTTGCCGAAACTGCGATTTACCAGGTGCACAACCGCCTGAATCAGGCCGGTGCGCGATTCGCGGCTCACCTCGCTCATCATGCCGAAGTCGAGGTAGGCGAGCCGGCCATCCGCCATTGCCAACAGGTTGCCGGGGTGGGGGTCGGCGTGGAAAAAGCCGTGCTCCAGTAATTGCTGCAGGCTGCAGTTAACACCGACGTTCACCATGTCGTCGGGGTCTACGCCGATGCCGCGTACCGCTTCGAGATTGGTGAGCTTCACCCCCTCCATCCATTCCATCGTGAGCACCCGGCGGCTAGTGGCCTGGTGGTAGATGCGGGGAACGGTGATACGGGGATTGTGGGCGTGTAATTCGGCGAAGCGCTCGGCGTTGGCGGCTTCGTTGAAGTAGTCCATCTCCTCAAACACCCGCTTGCCCAGTTCATCGATCAGGGCCACCAGGTCGGAGCGGATTAGGCCGACGTTTTGGTTAAGCCAGGAAGCGATGTTGCGCACGATGTAGAGGTCGAGCGTGATTTGCTCCCGCAGGCCCGGGCGCTGCACCTTTACGGCCACCGCCTGACCCCCCTTGAGCACGCCCTTGTGCACCTGGCCCAGCGAAGCGGCCGAGATCGGCTCGGCGTCGAGTTGCTCGTAGATGTCGAGTACTGCAGCGCCCAGGTCCTCTTCGATGCAGGCCATCGCCAGGGCGGAGTCGAAGCCCGGCAGCTGGTCTTGCAGCTGGGCAAGTTCCTCCAGCAGCAGCGGTGGCACGATGTCGGGCCGGGTGGAGAGGGCCTGGCCGGCTTTGATGAAAGCGGGGCCGAGCGAAGCAACTAGATCCGCGGCCTCCTTGGCGCGGGACCTGGCTACCTCCGTCGCCTTGAGCCGCCCGGTGAGCCAGTCAAAGCCCACCCCAAGTAGATAGAGCCCGATTGGCACCAGGGTTTGCCACAGGCGCCGGAATAGCCGTTGCGGGTGGCCGGTGTAAATCCGGGTGATGGCGGCCGGGTCGTAGCTCAGCAGGCCAGCGGCCTCCAGAAAATCACCCAACTCGGCTTGGTTGTTGTCGGGATCCATGGGAGTTGGGCGGGCAAAGCACCGCTAAGGCGCACCAAACCCCTTCTAAACGAATCCCACTGCCGCTACGGTCTGGCCGGTACCCCAGTCCGGTTAGCGGAGGCCGACGTGCTCACGGGACTGCGCCTCAGCAACATCGCCCTGATCGAGCGGCTGGAGCTCAGCTTCAGCGAGGGATTCACGGTGCTGACCGGTGAGACGGGAGCAGGTAAATCGATCCTGCTTGATGCCCTCGATGCCCTTTTGGGTGGGGCCCAGGGCAGCGCCGGCGCCCGGCTGCTGCGGCGCGGCGCTGAGCGCGGCACGATCGAGGCCAGCTTCAGCCTTTCGCCCCCTTTGCAGGCCTGGTTGCAGCAGCAGGAGCTGGAGGTTGAGGAGGGCGAACTGCTGCTGTCGCGCGAGTGGCGCCTCACAGAAGAGCGCCTCAGCAGCCGCAATCGGCTTAATGGCGTGGTGGTGAGTCGGGCCCAGATCCAGGAGCTGCGCCCCCTGCTGCTCGATCTCACCGTTCAGGGCCAAACCCAGCAGCTGGCGCGGCCCGGTCAGCAGCGCCGCTGGCTGGATCGTTTTGGTGGCGAAGGCCTTCCGCTTTTGCTGGCGCCGGTGGCGGCGGCCTGGCGCCATTGGAAACAGGCGGCGGCGGCGTTGGAGCAGGCCCGCAGCGACTGGGACCAGCTGCAGCAGCAGCGCGCGGCCCAGGAGCAACTGCTGGCCGACCTAGAGGCGGCCCAGCTGCAAGATCCCCAGGAGCGTCAGCAGCTCCAAAACGAGGAAAACCGCCTCGCCCATGGGGTGCGACTGCAGGAGGGGGTGATGGTTTTGCTGGGCCGCTTGCTGGAGGGGGCAGAGCAGGCGCCATCGGTGCTGGATCACCTGGCCGCCTGCGAACAGGAGCTGCTGCAGATGGAGGCCTTAGATGGCGGCGTCAGTGAGCTGCGCAGTTGTTGTAGCGATGGTTTGGCGGCTTTGCAGGATCTGGCCCGCGATCTGGATCGCTACGGATCTGGTCTTGATAGTGACCCAGAAAGCTTGGCGGAGCTGCAGGAGCGCATGGCCCAGCTCAAGGCCCTGGAGCGGCGCCATGGTCAGGAGTTGGCTGGCTTGATCGCCCTGCGCGATCGCCTGCGCCAGCAACTGGCCCCCGGCGGTGGTGAAGCTTCCATGGAGGCCCTGGAGCTGGCGGAGCAGCGAGCCCGCCAGCTTCGCGATCAGGCCAATGCCTCGCTCAGCGCCGCCCGCCGCCAGGCCGCCGCTGCCCTGGAGCAGCAACTGATGCAGGCGCTGCGGCCGATGGGATTGGCCAATGTGCGCTTCGCGGTGGCGATTGCACCGGCGCCAGCGGGGGAGGAGGGAGCCGATGCGGTGCAGTTTCAGTTTTCCGCCAACCCGGGTGTGCCCCTGGCGCCCCTGGCTGAGGTGGCTTCAGGCGGTGAGATGTCGCGCTTTCTGTTGGCTCTGAAAACCTGCCTGGCTGCGGCAGACCAGCACGTCACCCTGCTTTTCGATGAGATCGACACGGGCGTGAGTGGCCGGGTGACCGGCGCCATGGCCGAGCTGCTGGCCCGCCTGGCTAAGCAGCGCCAGGTGTTTTGCGTCACCCACCAACCCCTGGTGGCCGCGGCGGCAGACCACCACTTCCGCGTCTCCAAGCAGGTGTTGGAGGGTGTTACCCATACGCGGGTGTCCCAGCTGCGGGACACCCAGGACCGTCAGGCGGAGCTGGCCGAACTCGCGGGTGGCGATTCGGGTGAGGCCCGCAGCTATGCAGCCAGCCTGCTGGATCAATACGGTCGCTAGAACCCCTCCAGCAGTGGTATGTGCCCAGGGCAAGGGGAGCATCCGTAGACTTGCTCGTTCATGAGCCGTCTGGATGCCCCGCGCCAAGAGCTCTGCTGCCTCTAGCTCTGCCACCAACGGTGCAGCCGCTAGCAGAACCCTCGCCCAGACCGTTCACGAAAAGGCCCTTGACCCGAGCCGTGTGCTCAGCGGCGGCTCTTTTGAGGATGTGATCCGGGTGCGGGGCGCCCGTCAGCACAATCTCAAAAACGTAGACCTCACCATCCCGCGCAATCGCCTGGTGGTGTTCACCGGTGTGAGCGGCAGCGGTAAGAGCTCGCTGGCTTTTGACACGATCTTTGCCGAGGGCCAGCGCCGCTACGTCGAGAGCCTGTCGGCCTATGCGCGCCAGTTTCTGGGCCAGGTGGATAAGCCCGATGTGGATGCGATCGAGGGGCTCTCACCGGCCATTTCGATCGATCAGAAATCCACCAGCCACAATCCCCGCTCCACCGTTGGCACGGTGACGGAGATCCAGGATTATTTGCGCCTGCTGTTCGGCCGGGCTGGGGAACCCCATTGCCCCCAGTGCGATCGCTCGATTCGGCCCCAGACCATCGACGAGATGGTTGATCAGATCCTGGCTTTGCCCGAGGGCACCCGCTACCAACTATTGGCGCCGGTGGTGCGCGGCAAGAAAGGTAGCCACGTCAAGCTGCTGGGCGGTCTGGTGGCCGAGGGCTTTGCGCGGGTGCGCATCAATGGCGAAGTGCGCGAGCTCGCCGACAACATCGAGCTAGATAAAAACCACGCCCACAACATTGAGGTGGTGGTGGACCGGCTGGTGGCGAGGGAAGGGGTGCAGGAACGGCTCACCGATTCGCTGCGCACTGCTCTTAAAAGAGGTGATGGCCTGGCGCTGGTGGAGGTGGTGCCCAAGGCCGATGAGGAGCTGCCCGATGGGGTGGAGCGGGAGCGGCTCTATTCGGAAAATTTCGCCTGCCCGGTGCATGGCGCCGTGATGGAAGAGCTGTCGCCTCGGCTGTTCTCTTTCAACAGCCCCTACGGCGCCTGCCCCGACTGCCACGGCATCGGCCACCTGCGCAAGTTCACCGCCGAGCGGGTGTTGCCCGATCCCTCCCTGCCCGTTTATGCGGCGATTGCGCCTTGGGCTGATAAGGACAATTCCTATTACTTCTCCCTGCTTTATTCGGTTGGGGAGGCCTACAAGTTTGAGATCAAGACGCCTTGGAATCAGCTCAGCGCTGAGCAGCAGGAGGTGCTGCTGCATGGCAGCCAGGAGCCGATCAGCATTCAGGCCGACAGCCGCTATCGCAAGAGCGCCGGCTACGAACGTCCGTTTGAGGGCATCTTGCCGATCTTGGAGCGCCAATTGCGCGACGCCAGCGGCGAATCTGTGCGCCAAAAGCTGGAGAAGTTTCTCGAGCTGGTGCCCTGCGCCACCTGCCACGGCCTGCGATTACGGCCGGAAGCGCTGGCGGTGCGGGTGGGCCCCTATGCCATCCACGAACTCACGGCGGTGAGCGTGGGCGAAACCCTGCGCCGGATTGAGTCGTTGATGGGGGTGGGCGAGAGCGAGGGTGCTGATCCTTTGCTCAGTCCACGCCAGATTCAGATCGGTGATCTGGTGTTGCGGGAGATCAGGCTGCGCCTGAAGTTTCTGCTGGATGTGGGGCTCGATTATCTGAGCCTGGATCGGCCCGCCATGACCCTCAGCGGTGGCGAAGCCCAGCGGATTCGGTTGGCGACCCAGATCGGCGCGGGCCTCACCGGAGTGCTCTATGTGCTGGATGAGCCCAGCATTGGTTTGCACCAGCGTGACAACGACCGGCTGCTGAATACCCTGCTGAAGTTGCGGGATCTAGGCAACACCTTGATCGTGGTGGAGCACGACGAAGACACGATTCGTGCTGCCGACTACGTGGTGGATATTGGCCCGGGGGCGGGGGTTCACGGCGGCCACATTGTGGCTGAGGGCAGCTTTGAGGATTTGCTGGCCGCAGAGGATTCCCTTACCGGCGCATACCTCAGTGGCCGCCGCTCGATTCCAACTCCAGCTGAGCGGCGCAGTACCGGTAGCCGCCGGCTCACGATGGTGGACTGCGAGCGCAACAACCTGGCCGGCTTCGATGTGGAGATTCCACTGGGGCGGCTGGTGTGCGTCACCGGGGTAAGTGGCAGTGGCAAGAGCACCCTGGTGAATGAGCTGCTGCATCCGGCCCTGGAGCACCAGCTGGGCCTGAAGGTGCCATTTCCACCAGGCTTAGGTGAGCTGCGCGGTATCAATGCGATCGACAAGGTGATCGTGATTGACCAATCACCGATTGGTCGTACGCCCCGCTCCAACCCCGCCACCTATACGGGCGCTTTTGACCCGATTCGTCAGGTGTTTGCGGCCACGGTGGAGGCCAAGGCTCGCGGCTATCAGGTGGGTCAGTTCAGTTTCAATGTGAAGGGTGGGCGCTGTGAGGCCTGCAGTGGCCAGGGCGTCAATGTGATTGAGATGAACTTCCTGCCGGATGTATATGTGCAGTGCGATGTATGTAAGGGTGCCCGCTACAACCGCGAAACGTTGCAGGTGACCTACAAGGGTCACACGATTGCCGATGTGCTGGAAATGACGGTGGAGCAGGCCGCCGATGTGTTTTCAGCTATCCCGCAAGCTGCCGACCGATTGCGCACCTTGGTGGATGTGGGCTTGGGCTACGTGAAGCTCGGCCAGCCGGCGCCTACCCTCTCAGGCGGTGAGGCCCAGCGGGTGAAGCTGGCCACCGAGCTCTCTAAACGGGCCACCGGCAAAACCCTCTATCTGATCGACGAACCCACCACCGGCCTCAGCTTCTTTGATGTGCACAAGTTGATGGATGTGATGCAGCGGCTGGTGGATAAGGGCAATTCGATCCTGGTGATCGAGCACAACCTCGATGTGATCCGTTGTGCCGACTGGATCGTGGATCTCGGCCCAGAAGGAGGAGACAAGGGAGGAGAGATCGTCGTGACGGGCACTCCAGAGGAGGTAGCCGACCATCCCACTAGTCACACGGGCAGGTATCTCAAGCAGGTGCTGGTGCAGCACCCTCCTGAGGTGGTGGTTGCCTGAGTAGATGCTTTTGAGTTATTAGGCATCTAAATTAATTTAAAACCCACAGCCTTGCTTGGTTTAGCTTGTCCAAGTAAGTGGATATACCGCCATTTCATTGCTTACGCCTTTGAGGCTAACAGGATGTTCTTGGGGGAATAAGCTCTCGGATTCGGAAAGATTATCGCGAACATTTTTGTGATCAGTACGTCGCAGTCAAGTTCCCTTGTTTTTCTTTCTATCCTGCTTGCAATATTGATAGCATCTTCAACAAGGCCAAATCTTAAGTCGTCAATTGGTCCAATGTTGCCAACAACGGCAGGGCCGTAATGAATGCCAATTCCAACCTCAATTTCTACAGAAAATTCTTTTTTTAGTGCTTCTGATATAATTTTAAGTCTCTTTTGATCGAGATAGCGGTTTGAACGGCGTCTTCGCAATAGGAAGAATGCTTCATCTCGTTAATGCCGAAGACACAACTCATTTCATCGCCAACCCACAGGTTAATTGTACCATTGTTTTTTACAATCTCTTCCTTGAGTGATGTAAAATATCGATTAAGAATATATACCAAATCGAATGCTGGAATGCTCTCTGATAATGGAGTGAAGCCTTTTAAGTCAACAAATAAAACGGCTAGGCTGCGGATAACTCTTAGCCCACCTTGCTTTGATCTCCTTTTCTCAGCTTTTCTTTCGCTTGGTGGTTTAATCAGTCGCTTGACTACTACCGTGCCACCGCTTTTAAATCGGGGTAGCACACCCTAGTCGAATGTTATCTCCCCACTTCAGTCGTTCTGCGATCCTCAATTCCTCTGGGGATCTTGGTTCAAGCTCGTCTAGGCCTTCAATTACTTCAACTTTGCAGGTGCTGCAAATAGCATTGCCTCCGCATGCCTATACCATCTCGATATCAGCCTCTGATGCAATCTCAAGCAGAGTTTTTTCTAGATGATGCCATGGGGTGCTTAATTGTGCGCAATCCCAAGTGATTCCCACGGGCTCAATTGTGTATTTGATGCGCTGGATGGTCGGCCTATTCCCGCACCGTGTAGGTAATCTGCTCTCCTACCTTGAATAGGGGAATGGTAGTGTTTATTACCGTGTCTACTGTGGATATCTCGTCGGGGCTTTCTTCTGTGCGTACCACCACCACACCCTTGGGCTTGCTGTATATATAGATGTTGGTGTTGTTTGATGCTTCGAAGCGGCCAGAGCCTGACGTTTTGATAGGTTTGGGACCTTTTTTATACCAGGTTTCGGTGAAGGCGAAGCTGTTTTTGCCCGTGCTTACTTGGTCAACCCTGCTGTAAGCATCATCGGAGGAGTTGCCGCGCCATTTCGACGTTTTTGCGTTTAGTGCTGAGGCGGGGTCATCCTTGCGGTGGGCACGGGAGAGCTCGTCGCAGCCATAGCCACCAGCAATTAGCAGCAGCCCAGTACCGACGCAAAGCAAGCGATTTAGCGTGATTGCGATGGTCATGCCCAGACCAGGTCCAACACCAACCTATGGGCTGACTTGGTCGCTGCCAACCCCGGCGTAGTGGCTATTGCCGTTGGGCATCCAGTAGCTGAGGTCGTTGTGCCAGAACAGGCGGCCAGGAAGCTGCTGGGTGCTCAGTTTGGTGCTGGCCATCGCAGAGATCAGTTGGCCCATCTCCACTGGCGAAAGATCGGTTTTGATATCTTCGCCGGCGACTTTCAGCAGTTCCGGTAGCTGGGCCAGGGTGGAGGGCTGGGCTAGTTTGGAAAAAACCTTTGCCAGCACTAGTTTCTGACGCTCCATTCGGCCTAGATCGCCCATTTCGTCATGGCGGAAGCGCAGGAAGCCCTCCAGTTGCTCCCCTTTCAGCACCTGCACTCCTGGATAGAGGTCGATGTATAGATTCTGGGCATTATCTACGTAATACATCCGCTTAGGCACATCTACTTCCACGCCGCCAATGGCATCCGCTAGGTGCTCCACAGCGCGCATATTCACCCGCACATAGCGATCCACTGGAGCATTCAGCAGGCTGGTGAGCTCCTGTTTAAGGGCACCCATGCCGCCAAATGCATAGAGGGCATTGGCTTTAATTACGCCGAACTCGGCCGATTCCACGAAGGTGTCGCGCGGTACCTGGGTGAGCTGGGTGACACCGTCTTTGAGCTGCACCGTGAACATCACATCGGTGTTTTCGCCCACCTTGTCTGTGCCAATCACAAGAACGCGCCTGTTGCCGCCCCCGAATGGGTTGATCAGGCTGCTGAGCTGGCTGGGTCCGTGCAACATGGCTGCCCAAACCCCTGAGGCCATTTGCGGCAGAGGCCCGGCAAGTCCATAGCCCAGGCCGATACCTAGTAAGAAGGCCAGAACTGGCGGTTTGCGTCGTCGAGGATTTGGCGCTGTTTGGGGTTTGATGTCGGTGCTTGGCGCTGCTTGACGCAGCTCGCGACGGTTGCGCAGGTCGGTGACCACAGCCCCGCGGCTGCTTTCGCGTCGGCTGCGACGCGGCCGGGGCTGGGCCTGGCTCATATCGGCTCCTATTCAGCGCACCATAAGGGCCGGATCCCTGCTGCACCAGGGGGTGAGCGCCGCTTGTTCAGCTGGAGGCACGCACCTGGATGTGGGCTGCGGCCGTGTCTGCTTTGCGGCGGGCCTCCTCCTCACTGCTGCCGCGGGCCAGGGCTACCCCCATGCGCCGCTGGGGCCGGGCGTGTTGTTTGCCGAAAAGCAGCACCTCCGTATCGGTTTCGCTGAGGGCCTGCGCTACGCCGCCGTAGGAGACCTCGGCTCCTTCGCTGTTGGCCAGAATTACCCGGCTGGCAGCTGCTCCCAGGCTTTGGATCGACGGGATCGGCAGGCCCAGCACCGCCCGCAGGTGTAGTTCGAATTCGCTCAGGTTTTGGCCAACCAGCGTCACTAGGCCGGTGTCATGGGGGCGCGGTGAGAGCTCGGAGAAAATCACCTCAAGCTTATCTGGCTGACCGGCGCTGCTGCCGGGCTTTTTGCACAGGAAAAATTCAACACCAAATAGGCCGGCGCCGCCCAGGTTGTCGGTGAGGCCGCGGGCCATGACCTGGGCTGCCTCTAGAGCGGCGGCTGGCATCTGGGCTGGCTGCCAGCTGCACTGGTAGTCGCCCCGCTCCTGGATGTGCCCGATCGGCGGGCAGAAGAGCGTTGGCCCTTGCCATTGCTTCACGGTGAGCAGGGTGATTTCGAGCTCGAAGTGCAGGAACTCCTCCACGATCACCAGCTCCCCGGCACCTCGGGCACCCGCCATTGCTGCTTCCCAGGCGGCGTCAATCTCTTCGGGGCCCCGCACCACACTTTGGCCCTTGCCCGAGGAGCTCATCACCGGTTTGACCACCACGGGCCAGCCCAGGCCGGCAGCGGCGCTTGCCAGATCACTGGCGTTGCTGGCGTAGGCAAAGCGGGCGGTGCGCAGCCCCAGCTCAGTGGTTGCCAGGTCGCGGATGCGGTCCCGATTCATGGTCACGGCCGTGGCCCGGGCTGTGGGAATCACGCAGATGCCTTCTGCCTCCAATTCCGCGAGGGCATCAACCGCTAGAGCTTCTATCTCGGGAATCACCAGATCGGGCCGGTGCTGGCGCACCACCGCCTTGAGGGCTTCTGGGTCGGTCATGGCGACCACCTCAGCGACATCAGCCACCTGCATGGCCGGGGCGTTGGCGTAGCGATCCACTGCGATCACCCGGCAGCCAAGCCGCTGGGCTGCGATGGCCACCTCCTTACCAAGCTCACCGCTGCCGAGCAGCATCAAGGTGGCCGGAAGAGTGGCAGGGGTGGGAAAGGTCATGGTGGTCGCCCGGATCGCGGCCAGGACAGCAAGATGGAACCGATCTTCTTGCACACCGGGGCGCGTTGATGGCTTGGCTGTTGGGATTGCCCTTGGGTTTCAGTACGGCTGGGGACGCTGCCGACGGCCTGTTATTTGGCTGGGACATCGCCACCTTGCAGAAATGGGCCCTGATCTACTTAGGCCTTTCATCCCTGGCTTTTGTGGTGGTGTGGCTGGTGGGCTATTTGCGTCGAAACTGATTAGTTCAGCAACGTCAGCTGCCGCACCGGTGATTCCTCGTTGATGAAGCCATAGGCCTCAAATACGTTTGGGTCGGGGTGGGTGATGTGCTGGCCATCGCTGTGGCGCTCCAGCTGAAAGCCCTCGCTGGCCATGCGGCGCATCAGGGCAGCGGCCTCCTCGAAGCGGGCAGCCATGGCGGCCAGGCTGGCGCAGTCGGAGCTGAGGCCGGTTTCCTTCCAGGTGAAGTAAGCCATGGGTGATAAGCGAGGGCAGGGCTTAGGGCAGCAGCATTAAACCCAATCCCACCAGTAGCAGGCTGGCGAGCCAAAAGCGGATTACGACCACTTGTTCGTTGAGCCCACCAAGTTCGAAGTGGTGGTGCAGCGGCGCCATCTTGAACAGGCGCCGGCCCTGGCCCGTGGCTGGGTCTTTGGTGGCTTTGAACACCCACACCTGCAGGATCACCGATAGTGATTCCGCCAGGAAGACGCCGCCCATCAGCAGCAGGGGCCAGAGGCTATTGGAGAGCAAGGCGACGGCGCTGAGGGCTGCGCCCATGGCCAGTGAGCCGGTGTCGCCCATGAACACTCGAGCCGGGTGGCGGTTGTGGACGAGAAAGCCCAGCCAGCAGCCAGCCATCGCGGCGCAGAAACCGGCCATAGCCGCATCGCCTTCATGGCCGCGCAGCATCAGCTGCAGCCCCATGCCTGTGAACACCACGGCGCCGCAGCCTGCGGCCAGGCCGTCGAGGCCATCGGTGAGGTTGGTGGCGTTGCTTTCGGCCATAAAAACAAACAACCCCAGCGGCCAGATCAGCAAACCGATCGGCAGCACCCAGCCCAGGGGCAGGGCGATGTCGCCGGGGGAGGCCCCACCCAGCCACTGGCCCGCTGCGGCCCAGATCAGAAACAACAGGGCCGCGCCGGCCTGGAGCAGCAATTTGCCCCGGGGCGTAAGGCCCGTGTTGGTGCGGCGGGTGAGGCTGCGCCAGTCATCGATGGCGCCGATCGCCATGTAGGCCAGGGTTACGGCGGCAACAGCAACCAGGCGGGGATCGCTTGGGCTCAGCAGGCCGCCCACCAGCACCCCCACGGGCACCGCCAGCAGTCCGCCCATGGTGGGTGTGCCTGCCTTGCTGAGGTGGCCCTGGGGCCCCTCTGCGCGAATCACCTGGCCGAGCTTGAGCTGCCGCAGTCGCGGCACCCCCCAACCGGTGACTCCAGCGCTGATCAGGCCGGCAACTAGCAGCGGCAAGGTGAGCTGGGGCGCGCCGCTAAGCCAGTCGCACAGCAGACAGGCCAGCAACAACAAACTGCTGAGTAGGGCAGCCGGGGTCGAAACAACCAAGGGAAAGGGACGGCGACCGCCCCAGTTTCCCCTGCGGAACTCAGTCTTCCCAGTCTTCGTCCTGTTGTTCGTCGTCCTTGTTGTAGTCCTCCTTCTCGCCCATCAGGGCGGAAAGCTCCTCCTCTTCCACCGTGCTCACTTCGGTGCTGGCGGTTTCTTCATCCGCCACCAGGCGGCCACTGCTCTCCAGCCAGCTCAGCAGATCGGGCTCATCGCGCAGGGGCAGCACCGGAGCTGGATCGCTGCGCCGATAGCGGGTCAGCGAGGGATTGATTGTGTCGAGTCGACTGCTGTCACTGGTCGCGAGGGTGCTCATGCGTGCGCCTACCGGTAGCTAGGTCTGGGGCTAGGCCCATACAGACCAATCAGTCACCATAGCTGCAAAGCAAATGCAGCCCACCAGCCCATGCCCACCAGCAGCCAAAAGGCCAGCCCTCTAGCCGGGGTGCTGAGGGTCTGGGCCCTGGCCCTGGCCATCAGTGCCGCGCTGGCCGCAGCGGGCGAGCGCTGGCCCCAGCCGTTGCCCCTGCAGCAGGGGGTGGTGTGGTTGCTGGTGGGCCTGCCGCCCCTGCTAGTGGGGTTGTGGTTGCTGACCCACTGGTCCCTGCCACACCCCGACAGGGGAGAATCGAGCAACTGAACGCATGGAGAGGCGTTGATGGGTCGGGCGAAGAAGGCGGTGCTGGCCTATTCCGGCGGCGTAGACACCAGTGTCTGCATTCCCTACCTGAAGCAGGAGTGGGGCGTGGAGGAGGTGATCACCTTCGCCGCCGACCTAGGCCAGGGCGACGAGCTGGAGCCGATTCGCCAGAAGGCGCTCGATTCAGGGGCCAGCCAGTCGATCGTGGGTGACCTGATCGAGCCCTTCATCACCGAATTCGCCTTCCCGGCTATCCGGGCTAACGCCCTCTATGAAGGCCGCTATCCCCTCTCCACAGCCCTGGCCCGGCCCCTGATTGCGCGGCGACTGGTGGAGATTGCCCGCGAGGTGGGCGCCGATGCGGTGGCCCACGGCTGCACGGGCAAGGGCAACGATCAGGTGCGCTTCGATGTGGCCATCGGCGCCCTCGCCCCCGACCTCAAGGTGCTCACCCCGGCGCGGGAGTGGGGCATGAGCCGCGAGCAAACCATCGCCTACGGCGAGCGCTGTGGCATTCCCTCGCCGGTGAGCAAGAAATCGCCCTATTCCATCGACCTCAACCTGCTGGGCCGCTCGATCGAAGCCGGCCCCCTGGAGGATCCCAACGTGGAGCCGCCCGAGGAGATCTACGCCATGACCGTGTCAGTGGATGCGGCGCCGGATCAGGCCCAGACCGTTGAGATCGGCTTTGAGCAGGGCAACCCGGTGAGCATCGACGGCCTGCGCCTCGATCCGGTGAGCATGATCCGTCAGGCAAATGCCCTGGCCGGCAGCCACGGCTTTGGCCGCCTCGACATGGTCGAAAACCGGGTGGTAGGTATCAAGAGCCGGGAGATCTACGAAACCCCTGGCCTGCTGCTGTTGATCAAGGCCCATCAGGAGCTGGAGAGCCTCACCCTGGCGGCCGATGTGTTGCGCACCAAGCGCCAGCTTGAGCAGCAGTGGGCGGATCTGGTGTATCAGGGCCTTTGGTATGGTCCGCTCAAGGATGCGCTTGATGGCTTCATGGAGCGCACCCAGCAAACCGTGAACGGCACGGTGCGGCTGAAGTTGCACAAGGGCAATGCCACCGTGGTAGGCCGCAGCAGTGCCAGCCACAGCCTCTATGTGCCCGATATGGCCACCTACGGCGCCGAAGATCAATTCGACCACAAGGCTGCCGAGGGCTTTATCTACGTGTGGGGTCTGCCCACCCGCCTCTGGGCGGCCAATCAGCGCCGGCGCTAGGGCTCCTGGTTCGGGCTGAAGCCGAAGGCATGGAGTAGGGCTTGGCGCAGTCGTGGTCTGGCAGGCTTCTGCTGGGGCAGCAGCAGGCGCTGGGTACTCGTATCGCTGCCAGGCTGTAACTGCAGCAGGTGCTGGCTCAGGTTGGCGTTTTCGCTGAGCAGCCGCTGTTGCTGGTCGAGCATCGGCTGCAATCGCTGCTGAAATTTGTCTTCAAAGAGGCCGGGTAGGTCTTCGAGCAGGGCCTGCATGGCCAGAAGTTCTTCCCGAGTTTTGGCAAGTTCCTGTTCCAGCTCGTTTTGGCGCTCTTGCTGCTGCTGCCATGAAAAAACCGAAGTGACAGACGGCTGCCACTTCGGTGCTGGTGGTATGGCGCCAGGATCCATGGGCGGAGGTTACGAGCGGGCCCAATTTTTTACAAGCCAGGCCTGTATTAGCTCCGCACCTATCTGGATTCCCAAAGTCAAACTGAAAACTCAGGTCAAACTGGGTCCCGGTCAGACGGTGGCTGGTTCCATGGGAGCGGCTTCAGTGCTGGCGCCGGGCAGGGTGCGTGGTGCCGGCATCGGGCCGTCTTGCTTGACGGTGAGATAGCGAATCACATCTTCCGAGAGACGCATGGCCCGCTCCAGCGGACCTACCTGCTGGCCGTCGCCGTTGTGGTTGAGCTGCACATAGATGCCCTCGCGGTGCTTGGCGATCGAATAGGCCAGGCGGCGCTTGCCGCGCATCTGGCAATCCAGCACTTCACCACCGGATTCTGTGACCAGATCGCGGTACTTGGCGACATGGGTTTCCACCTCTTCCTCCGGAATATCCGGACGAAGAATGTACATGGTCTCGTAATAGGGCTGCGTCATGGTCGCTTAGGGGTTGTCGCCTCAGGAATTGGGGCAGCGGCCGGCGGGCTGATGCCCACCAGCGACGGATCAAACACCTTACAGCTGCATCCGAACGGCTTCTGAGAGGCTGGGTATATCGGCTTCCTTACCCCGCAGGTTTTGCACTACAGCAAACAGCACCAGCACCAAAATGCCGATAAACACTGTGTTGCTGAGGGTTTTGCCGACGAAGTCCAGGGCGCCAAGCTGCAGCACCTGGAAGGCCAGGCTCACCAGTACCACCACGATGTCGATCAGGATCGCCTGCAGCACGTTGAAGCGGATCACGTAGGGCACCTTGCTGTTGCGCACCACCGCGAGGAAGAGCACAAGGAACAGCACCAGCCCGCCAAAGGGCACCGCCTGCTCCAGCAGGGCGATCGGCAGGATCGGCACCCCAAGCCACTGCAGTGCCGGGAACAGGCCGAACAGCCCCCGACCGAAGGAGAAGGCGTCGCTCCAGGGCAACAGGTAGGCCAGGGCCGCCAGCACTCGCTGCCAGATCGGGGGATCCTGCATGGATGGAGAAACTTCCAGGGCCTTCAGGCTAGGGGCCCAGCTGGGCTAGGGCTGCCGCGCGCATCGCTGCCACCGGCACCTGCTCAAGTCCGCTCCAGCGCCGCAGGGAGGCGGCCCCCTGCTGCACCAGCATCTCCAGGCCATCCAGGCCCCGGCAGCCCCGCTGGCTCGCCACCAGCAGCAGGGCCGTGGGTCTGGGTGTGTAGATCAGGTCGTACACGGTAGAGCCGGGTTGCAGGGCTTCCAGTTCGCCGGGGCTGATGGGGCAGTGCCGGGCCGCATCCGGATTGCCGGCGGCAGCCATGCCCACGGGTGTGGTGTTGACCACTAGGTCTGCCAGGGCCAGGGCCTCGGCTAGGGCCGTGCTGCCCTCAGCCCATTCCAGCCCCCGCAGTTGGGGCGCCCAGCCGTGGCAGGTGGCCAGCAGGGCCGCGAGGCGATCGCTGCTGCGGCCTGCCATGGCGATCGAGCTGCAGCCCAGTTCCACCAGGGCTGCCACCACAGCCCGGGCACTGCCGCCACAGCCCAGCACCACCGCTCGCCGCCCCTGCCAGTTCTGCTCAGTGCTGAGTAGGGGTGCCAAGAAGCCCTCCACATCTGTGTTTTCTCCTAGCCAGCCCCCCTGCGGACGCCGCACCAAAGTGTTCACCGCACCCACCCGTTCCGCCAGGGGCGAGAGGCTGTGGCAGAGGCCAGCCACGGCCTGCTTGTGGGGCAGGGTCACGTTGAGGCCGCGGCAGTCGACGGCTTCCAAGCCCCGCAGCACCACCGCCAGCTGGTCGGCGGGGGCGGGCAGGGCCAGATACACCCAGTTGAGCCCCAACTCCGCCAGGGCTGCGTTGTGCATTGCCGGCGATAGGGAGTGGCGCACCGGATCCCCGAGAACCCCAGCAAGGGCAGTGCTTCCGGAGATCGGCTGGGGCATGAAGGTGGGCTGGCTGGCTGGACCTGTTCGGGAACCACCCCTCGCCTGGGATGGCCCCAGCTGCTGAAGATGCTCCCAGTCAGATCAACTCACCGTAAGGAGTTAGTAATCCATGGGCAAGGTCGTTGGCATTGATTTAGGCACCACAAACAGCTGTGTCGCCGTTATGGAGGGCGGCAAGCCCACCGTGATTGCCAACGCTGAAGGGTTTCGCACCACACCCTCCGTGGTGGCATA
>Ga0247840_10000356_pt1 | contig 95906 bp, 89 predicted proteins | sample LaCruzMarch2015__FD_192404 | JGI IMG/M metagenome (GOLD analysis project Ga0247840, IMG submission 192404) | Freshwater microbial communities from meromictic Lake La Cruz, Castile-La Mancha, Spain - LaCruzMarch2015_17m | ecosystem: Environmental > Aquatic > Freshwater > Lake | place: Spain... | reverse complement strand
GAAAAAGAAACGCTATAGCATTTCTCTTGACCCTCTACGGTTTTTGAAGATGGTGTTATCTGTTTGATTTTTAAATTTTCGGTCGTTGTGACTTTGCTTGAAATGGATTTTCATGCGTTTGTCGTGGTCAATCAACACTTTTGCCTCGCAAATTACAGGAAAAGATGGTATAATATCCTTTGGGAGCATACACCCATTGTATGAGGATTGGAAAAATGAACTTGATAGAATTAAAAGCTTAGGGCTTGTGGGCATTAAAATGCACCCAGATTATCAGCAGTTTTTTGTTGATGATGAAAGTATTTTCCCAATGCTAAATTATGCCGCACAGCTTGGGCTTACAATTATTTTTCACGGTGGCGTGGATATTGGTATTCCAGGGGAAAGCCACTGCACCCCACAGCGTGTTAGCAAACTTCTTGAGCACATTAAGGGCGCAAAGCTTGTTATTGCACATTTGGGTGGCTATCTATGCTATGATGATGTTGAGGAATATTTAGTTGGCAAGGAAGTTTATTTAGATACAAGCTATATTTTGGGAAAAATAAATGACGAACAATTTTTGCGAATAGTTCGTAGCCACGGTGTGGAAAAAATATTATTTGCAACAGATTCACCATGGAAAAATCAAGCAGAAGATGTTAAAAAAATTATGTCGCTACCCCTTACAGAGCATGAAATAAGCTTGATAATGCACAAAAACGCAGAGGGTTTAATGGGTGTTGCATTATGAAAAAGTACATAATAGCAGTTATAATACTTTCGGCAATAGTTTACTCATATTTCTATGCGCCAAAGCCTGTGCAATTGCAGGATAGTAGCAAGCTTGCGCTACATTTTATTGATGTTGGGCAGGCAGATTCAATGCTTGGAATCCTGCCAAATGGCGAAACATTTCTTATTGATGCAGGCAACAGAGAAGATGGTAATGCAATTATTAGCTATATTAAAAAACAGCAAATTAAAAAGATTGATTATCTAATTGCAACGCACCCCCACGAGGACCATATTGGAGGGCTTGCAGAGGTTATAAATTCCTTTGATATTGGAAGTATGTATATGCCAAAGGTTTCAAGCAACACCAAAACCTTTGAAAATGCCCTGCTTGCAATTAAAAATAAAGGCTTAAAGGTTACCACAGCAAGGGCTGGTGTATCAATTTTAAATAATGATAATTTAAAAATAGAATTATTAGCGCCAAATAGTGATTACTATGAAAATATGAATAGCTATTCGGCAGTAACAAAAATTACCTTTGGAAATACTTCATTTTTGCTAACTGGTGATGCAGATAATATATCAGAGGGCGAAATGTTTAAATATAATTTAAAGGCTGACCTTTTAAAGGTAGGGCACCACGGAAGTAGCACATCAACCTCGGCAGAATTTTTAAAGGCAGTTGCGCCAAAATTTGCAGTTATTTCGGTTGGTAAGGGCAACACCTATGGACACCCAGCGCAGAAAACATTAAGCACACTTAAAAATGCAGGGGTTATTACATATCGCACAGATATAAACGGAACAATAGTTGCAACAAGTGACGGTGAAAAAGTTGCATTGCAACTTGCTTGCAATTAAGCCCCTCGATGGGGCGAATATTGCTTGCGTGGGGAAATTACTAAATATATTTTTATTTTGTATTTATTCAAGTAATTTCCCAGCAAATGGAAAGCATAGAAATAAAATAAAGGTGGAATACACAAAATGAAAATAATTATTGATAGATTTGAGGGTGATTTTGCAGTTGTGGAAATGCCTGATAAAACGATGTATAACCTGCCACTAAGCCTTTTTCCAAATGCAAAAGAGGGCAGTGTGATTTCAATTGAAATTGATGTGGAAGAAACAAAGAAGAGAAAAGCTAATGCAGAAAAAATTATGGACGAGGTTTGGGATGATTAGTTTAAATGATTTAACTTATGAACAGCTTGAAATCGAAATAAAAGCTATAAACGAGCCAAAGTTTCGAGCAGGGCAAATTTACAAGTGGTTTTCACGAGGGATAACCTCTTTTGACGAGATGAGCGACCTTTCAAAACCCCTTAGGGATAAGCTTTCAGCTAATTTTTCGCTTTCAACGGTGGAAATTGAAAAAAAGTTTGTTTCAGAGGTAGACGAAACCACTAAATATCTGTTAAAATTAGGTGACGATAATTTTATCGAAAGCGTTGCTATGAAATACAAGCACGGAATTACCGTTTGCATTTCCACGCAGGTTGGCTGCCTTATGGGCTGCAAGTTTTGCGCATCTACAATTGGTGGTAGGGTTAGAAACCTTACCTCTGGAGAAATATTAGGGCAGGTAGCGATAGTTCAAAAAGACCTTGGCGAGCGTGTTTCCAATGTTGTTCTTATGGGAATTGGCGAGCCTCTTGATAACTATGAAAATGTTATAATCTTTCTTAGAAATATTAATAGTGAATCTGGTTTAAACATTGGTTACAGGCATATTTCGCTTTCTACTTGTGGGCTTGTAGATAAAATTTATCAGCTTGCAGAGGAAAATATGCAAATAACGCTTTCCGTTTCGCTTCATGCACCAAATGACGAAATTAGAAACTCAATTATGCCAATAAACAAAAAATATCCTGTTGCAAAGCTAATTAAGGCTTGTCGTGATTATATAAATATTACGAATAGACGAATATCTTTTGAATATATACTAATTGATGGGGTTAATGATGGGGTGGAGTGTGCCGAGGAATTAGCAGGGCTTTTAAAAGGGATGTTATGCCATGTTAACCTTATCCCTGCGAACTTTGTTCCTGAAAGTGGGTTGAAAAAAAGCAGTTCAAATACTGTTTCCGCTTTTCGCAATAGGTTAGAAAAGCTACACATTAACGCAACGGTAAGGCGTGAGCTTGGCAGTGATATTTCCGCTTCATGCGGTCAACTAAGGCAAAAAGGTACTAACTAAGGTACAATTTAAGGCGGTGAATAGGTTGCAAATACGAGGGCTTACAGACAAGGGCAAGGTTAGGGAAACAAATCAAGACAGCTTTTATATAGATGAAAGCGCCAAATGGTGCATTATTGCAGACGGAATGGGTGGTCATAATGGTGGAGAAATCGCCAGTAAAACTACTGTTGATGTTATTAAGGAAAACCTTAATTGCAAGCCAACAAACATTGATGCTTGCCTCAAAAATGCAATATACACTGCAAATAAAATCGTTTATGATATGTCCCTTCACACCGAAAACCTTGTGGGAATGGGAACAACTGGTGTTGTTTGTTATTTCGAGGGCAGAACGGCAACAATTGCAAATGTTGGCGATAGCAGGGCGTATCACCTTGGTGAGCTTGGTTTTAGGCAGGTAACAACCGACCATTCTATTGTTCAACAGCTTGTAGACCTCGGCAAAATTACACCTCACGAGGCAAAAACGCACCCACAGAAAAACCTTATAACTCGTGCTATTGGCACAGAGCCGAATATCGAGGTTGACATAACTCATATTGTATTCAAAAAGGGAGATTACTTTTTGCTTTGCACTGATGGGCTTACTACATTTGTTGAGGACGAAATAATTACACAGGCTATTAAAAATAATGATATAGATAGCGCAGTTAAAGAGCTTATAAGCCTTGCAAACGAAAATGGTGGTATGGATAATATTACTGCAATTCTAATCAAAATTTAAGGGGTGATGATAATTGGTTGGTAAAATATTGGGCAATAGATATGAAATACTCGAGGAAATTGGAAACGGTGGTATGGCAAGAGTTTTTAGGGCACATTGTAAATTGCTTAACCGTAATGTTGCAGTTAAGGTGCTTCGCCCTGAGCTTGCAAAGGACCAAGAATTTCTTGCACGCTTTAATACAGAGGCACAAGCTGCCGCTGCACTTTCACACCCAAATATTGTTAGCATCTATGATGTTGGTTCCGAGGACGGTTTGCAATATATTATTATGGAATACGTTGAGGGGCAAACCTTAAAGGATTATATCGATGCAAACAAAAAATTATCTTGGCAACAGGCTGTTGAATTTTCAATTCAAATTTGTAAGGGCTTAGAACACGCACATAAAAATCACATAGTTCATCGTGATATTAAGCCTCATAATATAATACTTACACCTGAGGGCGTTCTAAAGGTTACCGATTTTGGCATTGCAAGGGCTGCTACATCTGCTACTGTTACTATGGGTGGAAATACTATTGGCTCTGTTCACTATTTTTCGCCCGAACAGGCACGAGGTGGATATACCGATGAAAAAAGCGACATTTACTCTGTTGGCGTTGTTATGTATGAAATGCTTACAGGTAGAGTTCCTTTCGAGAGTGATAGCCCAGTTTCTATTGCAATTAAACACTTGCAAGAAAAGCCAGTTTCACCAAAGGAATATAATATTGCTATACCTCTTGCGGTAGAGGCAATTATTTTAAAAGCAATGAGCAAGGAACAATCTATGCGCTATCAGTCCTCTGCTGGGTTGCTTGATGACCTGTACGCTGCACAAAAACAGCCAGACATTGTTCCAGAGGAAGTGCCAGAATTAGCTAATAATTTTTCTACTCGCAAAATTCCTGCTGTTAATATTGCAGAGGTGAATGAGCAGGCGGAAAAGGAGAAGAAACCTAAAACTGCTTCGGATAAAAAAGCTGTTATTTGGGCTATTATAACCTCTGTGGTTATTGTAAGCATACTTATTTTCGGCACTATTGCCGTTGTCTACCCTGGTGCATTTAGTAGCTCTAAAAATGTTGAAATGCCTGTTCCTGATTTAGTAGGGCAAAAATATGATGATATTAAAGATACCTATAAAAATAAAAAAATTACTATAAATATGGTGCAACAGGTTCCCTCAAAGGAATATGAAAAGGGTGTTATAATTTCGCAGGACCCAAAGACAGGCAAGATGATTAAAACACCAATTGAAATTAATGTTGTAGTTAGTGCAGGAATAAAAGACATTACTATTGATAATTATATTAATAAAATTGCAACTGATGCAAGGCTTGACATTGAAAAATTAGGGCTTAATGTTAAGGAAATTAAAGAATCAAGCGACACAGTTACAGAGGGCGTTATAATTCGAACAGTTCCACAAGCAGGCTATACATTAAAAGCAGGCGAGGAAATTACCATTTATGTAAGCCAAGGCGCAGGGAAGAACCAGACCACTATGCCAAATTTAATTGGTGAGGACGTTCAACAGGCAAGACGTGTTATTTCCGATAACAAGCTTCGTGAGGGCAAAATTACAGAAGTCCCAAGTGACAAGCCTAAAAATGTTGTCCTAACTCAAAGTGTTTCCCGTGGAACAAATGTAGACGAATATACTGAAATTGACCTAACTGTAAGCTCTGGGCTATCTGCAAGTACAGGAAACACCCAAGTAATCCCACAGACACCAGTACCAGTAAAGCCAGTTACGGATATTAAAACAAAATCAATGACTATTAATATTCCACAAGACCAAGAAAAAACTACAATTAAAATATTGCAGGACGGGAAAACAATACACAATATGACACATAGCAGAGATGAAAAAGCATTTAATATAAATATCACAGGTAATGGGGTAGTATCCCTTGAAATCTATTATAATGGCTCATTATATGCCTCAAAAACGGTGACTCTATGAGGTTAACTGGCGTAATTACTAAGGGCATTGGTGGTTTTTATTATGTTTCTACCGAGCGTGGCATTGTAGAATGTCATGCTCGTGGCAAAATGCGCAAGCAAAAAATTACACCAATGGTTGGCGACAAGGTGGAAATTACAATTGTTAATGAAAACCCATTCGAGGGTGCGTTAGAGGAGATTTCCCCACGAACAACCTACCTTATTCGTCCTGCTGTTGCAAATGTTGATACGGTTGTTATCGTTATTGCAGCAACAAGCCCTAATCCAGATTTTTTTATGATAGACAAGCTAATAGTTACCGCTGAAAAAAGCGATATTGATGTTATTATTGCAGTTAACAAGACAGACCTTTTAGATCCAGATAAAATTATAGAAATGTACTCCTCTGCTGGTTACAGGGTTACACCCATTTGCGCCTCAACTGGTGAGGGAATAGAAGACCTCAAAAAGCTAATACAGGGCAAGATTACAGCATTTGCAGGAAATTCTGGGGTTGGAAAATCCAGCATATTAAACTGCCTCGGTTTTACACTTGAAACAGGTGTTGTCAGTAAAATTGAGCGTGGAAAGCACACAACACGACATATTGAGCTTATGCCCCTTAGTGGTGGTGGCTTTGTTATGGATACGCCAGGGTTTAGCCTGCTTGAAATAACCAATGTAAAGGCAAATGAGCTTAAAAATTTGTTTAATGAGTTTGAAATTTATAACAACAATTGTCGCTTTGATGATTGCGTGCATATTGGTGGAAAACCAAAGGATTGCGCTGTTTTAAGCGCAGTAGAGCAGGGCTTAATAGGGGAAAGCAGGTATAAAAATTATACTGCCCTTTATGATACATTAAAAGACATAAAAGAATGGAGCTAAACAAATGATAAAAATTTCACCATCACTACTTGCATCAGATATTGCAAACCTAAGTAGTGAGATTAAAAAAATTGAAAATTGCACCGATATGCTACACATTGACGTTATGGACGGTCATTTTGTGCCAAATTTAAGCTTTGGAGTTCCTGTTGTTAATGCTATAAATAAAATTACAGACCTAACGCTTGACGTTCACCTTATGATTGAGCACCCGCTAAAATATATTGAGCCTTTTGCAAAGGCTGGTGCAGACATTATAACCGTACATATTGAATGCCCTGATGATGCCGAGGAGTGCATTAAATTGATAAAATCGCTTGGGCTAAAAGCAGGAATTGCGCTTAACCCTAATACACCTCCAAGCAAAATTGCGCACCTTGTTGATAAAGTCGATATGGTTTTACAAATGACAGTATACCCTGGCTTTGGTGGGCAGAGTATTGAAAAATGTGCAATAGAAAACATTTCAACAATTAGAAAAATGATTGGTAATGATGTTGATTTGCAGGTGGATGGTGGAGTTTATGCAAGCAATTTAGCAGGGCTTGTGCGTGCTGGGGCGAATGTTATTGTTGCAGGAACAGCTATTTTTGGGGCGAGTGATTCCGTTTTAGCTGTTAGTGAGCTTAGGAGTGAGGCACGAAAGGGTGAGGAAGTATGAAAAGACGTGCGTGGATTTATGCGGCAGGAAACCCTCGTGTTGACGATATAGCTTTTTACAAGCGCCTTAAACATAAGGGTGAGGATTTAGTTATTTGTGCAGATGGTGGCTTTGACGTTGCACAGCTTATTGGTGTTACCCCTGATGTTGTTATTGGTGATATGGATTCCATAGTTGCACGAATTCCAAAAAACATTAAAACAATAGTTCACCCAAAGAAAAAAGATAAAACCGATTTGCACCTTTGTGTAGATTACGCTATCGAGCAGGGCTGTAATGAAATTATCCTGCTTGGAGCGTTTGGTGGCAGGATTGACCACAGCTTAAGCGCAATTATTCTACTTAGATATATATTAGAAATGGGCGCAGAGGGTATGCTCCTTACAAAGCATAGCAAGGTTTGTTTAATAAAGGACAGGGCAGAACTTAGCCGTGGTTATTGCACAAATATTTCGCTTATTCCCCTAACCGATAAGGTAGAGGGAGTAACCGCAACTGGGCTTTTGTATCCTCTTGAAAATGCAACATTGTATCAGGTGGATAACCTTGGAATTAGCAACGAATTTTTTGGTAGCACTGCCACTATTGAAATAAAAAGTGGGCTACTTTATATTATTTGTGAAACAGAGTAACATTATTTTGCACACCGAATATACTGTACTAAGACTATTTCGCATTTGAATTCTTTATAAAATTTCCTGAGTTTCAAATGCGAAATAGTGTGGCTGTTGGCTTGCCCTGCAAGCCTTACGCCACCTAATTTTCGTTTAAAATGAACTTATTTTATTAAAGATTTTAAACGAAAATTAGCATAAGATATAGTTTAGGAGGTGCGCCATTTGTTTCACCATTGTTTTATAGCTGGTGCACTAATAGTGGCATTAGGCATAGGAATTCTGCTCGCTTTTATGATTCCAGCTTGGTTTTTAGTAGTGATAGAGGCTGTGCTTATTGTTGGACTTGGTTGTTGCTTTTTGCGCCTATAGAAATATAAAATTTGAGAGGTGTCTTGTATGAAAATTGTTGTACTTAAAATGCCTAAGTTTTTTAGTGGAATACTAAAGACTATTTTTAGAATGAATTAAATTTTGAAAACGGAGCAAAATTTGCTCCGTTTTGACAATTAATATGATTTGTGATAATATTATAAAAAAGATTTATACTAATTATCTTTTAAAATTAGGAATAGATTTCGAATAAAATTTTCGTCAGACAAGGCGCAGGTTCTTTTGAATACTTTATGTATTCAAAATGGTTCTGTAACGCAGTATGGCGGAAATTTTACCGAAAGATGTTTCTATATTTTAGAATATAATTAGTATTAAAGGGAGATTACATAATGGGTAAGTTTAGCGGAATGCTTTTGTGCAGTGATATTGATGGTACACTTATAAATGACGAGCATAAGGTGTCACTTAAAAATCAATTAGCTATTGAATATTTTAAAAACGAGGGTGGTATTTTCACCTTAGCGACTGGTAGAGTTCCAAGCGGAATGAGGATGTTTTTGGACAAGGTTAAGCCAAATGCACCAGTAATAAGCCATAATGGCTCTGCAATATTTGATTTTAAAAAAAATGAATTTGTTTGGCAGCTTGGGCTTGATGATGATGTTATCGAGGTTGTTGATTATGTTACAGAAAACATACCCTTTGCAGGGGTTGAGGTTGTTATAGGTGATACCGTCCATTTCTGCAAAATGAATGATACAGTAGAGGAGCATAGAATTTTAGAGCACTTTCCACTAAACGATTCTAATTATAAAAATTTGCCAAAACAATGGACAAAAATTCTTTTTATACAAACGCCAGAGGAATTACCAATGGTTAAGGATTTTCTTTTAAAATCACACTTTGTTGGCAAGTATAAGTTTGTGCAAAGCTCCCCAAAATATTTTGAGGTAATTAACCTGCAATCCTCAAAGGGACGAGCAATGCAGGAGCTTGCAAAGAGGCTTGGAATTCCAATGTCAATGACAATTGGCATAGGTGATAATGAAAACGACTTGGAAATGGTTCAGGACGCAGCCCTCGGTGTTGCTGTTGGAAACGCTATGCCTCGTGTTAAGGAGGCAGCAAACCATATAACCGTAACTAATAATTTTGATGCAATAGCAAAAGTAATTGCTGACCTTGATTGTGGAAAATTATCAATGAAAAAAATAAGCTAAAAGAATGGCTATCCTAAATGGATAGCCATTAAAAAATTAATTTGCATATTTCATTTCTAATCTTAATTTATCTGCAATCATAGCTATAAATTCGCTGTTCGTTGGCTTGCCTTTTGCTTGGTTTATAGTGAAACCGAAGATTTTGTTAAGTGTTTCTGTGTCGCCTCTGTCCCACGCAACCTCGATTGCATGGCGAATTGCACGCTCTACCCTGCTTGCAGAAGTATTATATGTCTTTGCAACTGATGGGTATAGCTGTTTTGTAATAGAATTTACCATATCTGTATCTTTTAACACAAGCATTATTGCTTCACGCAAATAAACATATCCTTTAATATGTGCAGGAACGCCTACTTCATGTATTATTGATGTTACGGTGGTTTCAACATCAACCGTGTTTCTATTTATTGGAGGGTTTTGTGGAATGTTATGTTTTGGTTTTTCCATAATCATACGCACACGCTTAATTATTTCCTCGATGTCAATTCTGCGAGACATTTGATAATCTGCACCTAATTTATATGCATTTATCATAAAATCCTCTGTAAGGCTTGCAGTTATGGTTATAACCTTTGGCCTTTTAAATGTGGTTACATTTTGAAGCTTCGCAAGAACTCCAAGCCCATCAAGCTGTGGCATTACATTATCCAAAATCAGAACATCTGGTTGTTTTTGTTCAACTAATTCCAGCGCAACAAGCCCGTCATTTGCTATACCTACAAGCTCAATGTCATCAATCATAGATATATAATCTGCAACCAATGAACAAAATTCTCTGTTGTCATCTGCCAACGCTAACCTTATTTTCCCCATTTCAAAAGTCCTCCTCGTAATGTGTATTTAGTAACTGTCAATATTATACATTAGTTGGTAATATTTTACAAGTGTTTTTTGCTAATTTTTTCCATTTATTTTACAATTGTATTAATCATTACTCGCTTTTGTCGATATTGTTGGCTTTATCAAGCATTAACTCGATAAATGTTCCATATCCTCGTGTTGGATCATTTACAAATACATGTGTTACAGCTCCCACAATATTTCCATTTTGAATAATAGGGCTACCGCTCATTCCTTGTACTATTCCGCCTGTCTTTTTTATAAGGCGTTCATCTATTACCTTAATTACCATCCCTTTATTATCGTACGAATTTCGCATTACCTTTTGGATTTCTATATCATATTTTTCAACCTTATCACTTTCAATATTCGAAAGGATATATGCCTTGCCCTCGTTAATTTGCGACCGCATAGCAATTGGCATTGGTTTATTTTCAGCATTTACAATTTTCATTTTCCCATATATGCCTGCCTCGTTATTTATTTGAATATCTCCAATTTTTTGACTTCTACTAAAAACCCCTCTAAGCTCTCCGGGTGAGCCTCTTGCCCCTTTTTGCACCCCTACAATATTTGAATGAAGAATTTCACCATTTCCTACTGTAATGATATCACCTGTATCTGAATCGGTTATTGGGTGCCCAAGTGCGGCGAAAACCTTACTTTTTGGCTCAATAAAGGTTAATGTACCTATGCCAGAGGTGCTATCTCTTACCCATGCACCAATTTTATAGATATTATCCTCTCTTGCTAATTCGGGCTTAATATTAAATGTTTGAGTGAAATTTCCTCTTGCAACTTCAACGGATAAATTCCCACCTTTACCATTTTCTACTATTTTCGACAAAATGTCAATATTTTCTACGAAATTCCCATTTATTTTCTTTATAACATCACCAATTTTTAATGCTCCGTCCTTTGCAGGGTTGTGGCGTTTACCATCTGTACTGCGAATTTCGGAAAATCCAACAATCATTACACCATCAATATTTATCTTAACCCCAATAGTATTTCCACATGGGATTAAATCAACCTTAGGTACAATATCTACCTCGACCGTTTTTATTGGAACAAAGCCAAATAATTTTAGCTGTGTATCTGAACTATTTTTTAAACCGCTTATAAATGGTGGAAGTGGATAATTTTCACCATCACGCAAGGCTAAGTGCTGTGGAGCTAAGTTATATATTTGAACTGAAAAAATTATTGCAACAGTTAGAGCAAACAAAAGTCTACGATTTTTTCTTACCACCAAAATCCCCCCTATCTAAAGTACAATGCTTACAGAATTAAATTAACCTTTTTCGACATTTAATATGCTGTAAATATATTATTGATAGAGTGATTTCTGACATATATTATAATTCATTCAAGCTTTCAAACGTATATCCCTTTGACCGTGCATCTTTAATTATTTCTGGAAGTGCTTCCATATTATCCTCGGACACTGCGTGAAGTAGAATAATGCAGCCATTATGGAATTGATTGGTTACCTGCTCAAATGCGTAATCTGCACATTTTTGGGTTTTAACATTCCAATCCACATAGGCACTGCTCCAAAATATAGTCTTATACCCTAAGTTTTTTGAAATTGCAAGCGTTCTTTCGCTAAATTCCCCCATTGGAGGCCTTACAAATTTCATATTTTTTTGTGTTAGGGCAAAAAACTTTTCATCTAACCCAGTTAGCTCTTTTTTTAGTTTTTCGTCATCAGTGACGGATGGCATACTTGGGTGATTTATTGTATGATTGCCTACTATATGCCCTTCATCTACCATTCTTTTTATTAGCGCCGTCTCTCGCTCAAGATATGGACCTGTAACAAAAAATGTAGCAGGGGTTGACGTTGATTTTAAGGTATCTAAAATCTTGCCTGTATAGCCGTTTTCATAGCCCTCATCAAATGTTAAATACAAAACTTTTTTCGAGGAATCTCCTATATAATAGCCATCAAACCTTGAGAAAATGTCCTTCCAATTTTGCGGAACATCGGGCTGTGCATTTTTAACTTTTTTAAAGCCCCAAGAAATTGTTTTATTATCATAACCTGTTCCCTGTATAACCTGCATAGGCGAGGGAGAGGGCATTATAATTTTTTGGTCACTTGGATAATTAGTATCTGGGCTTTGCTCTATCATAGGATTATTTGGGTTAACACACGAAGTAATAATACTAAGTGAAAAAGCTAATAATATTAAAAATAATTTTTTCATTTAATTTGCACCTCTTTTTATGGTTAAATACTAATTTCTTATTTAGTATAACCTAACAATAAAAAATAGGTGCAAGAAACTTTTTATAACATAGGAAACTTTTACAATTTAATTTTAACCTCAATAACTTTCCCCAATATTTTCACGCTTGATGTCTTAAGGTCTATAACTCTTGGTTTGTGTTCTGTGTTTGTGCTACTTGGTATTAGCGTTACAGTTTTTTCTGTGCGAAAAATTTTTTTAATTGTCGAGCTTTCTTCATCAATTAATACAACAGCAATTTCGTTATTCTCCACTGTTGCTTGCTTACGAACTATAACCATATCTCCTTCATAAATTCTGCTTTTATTCATACTATCGCCCTCAACATATATGGCAAAGTAATCGCCCTTACCCTTATATTCACTTCCTAAATCAGTATAGCCCATCACATTTTCCTCTGCATAAATTGGCTCACTGGCACGAATTATGCTCAAAATTGGTATTTGCGATATTTCGTCGACAGGTACAACTGAAGTGGTAGTAGAAACATCATCTCCACTAAAATTTAACAAAACATCAAGAGTTGTACCATACATTTTTGCTAAACTATTTAAAGTAGTAAGGTTAGGCTCACGAATTCCCTTTTCGTAATTTGAGATTGTTGATTTTGCTACACCCAAATTTGAAGCAACCTCTGTTGCAGTTAACTTACTTTCCGTCCTTAATTGTTTTAGTCTTTGTGCTAAAACCATATTTATTCACCCCTTTGAATGTATTATATACTATTTCGTGAAAAAAACAAAGCATTTTATACAATTTTGTAAATTTTTGTAGAATTTTAGCTTGACATTTCACGTTTTGCGTGTATAATTAGTATATAGTTTTCAATATGTGAACGAAAGAGGGTAATGTTATGCAAATATCTAATGAGTATGTATCCAAAATAATTGATAAACGAATTATTGAATTGGAAAAATCCTTGGGCGATTGTGAAGATTATTTAAGCCTTGTCAACAGCAAAAATGTTGCTCTTGGGAATTTGAAAAATAGAATGATGAATGTAGATTGGGTTGAATTTGATAATTTCATTTGTGCCGATAATGCCCATGCAGACCACCTTATAAATTTTTTCTATCGCAAAGGGCTAAAAGATGGCATAAATTTACCCGCCAACTTTGTGGACGGGCAATTATTTTAACTATTTTCGGGTGGAGGAGTAGGTATTACATTTACAGTATTATAATTATCGTATATCACCATTCCAGGCTTTGCTCCACTTGGCTTTTTAACATTTTTAATAATAGTATAATCGACAGGAACATTTGCAGAATTCTTTGCTTTGCTAAAATATGCGCATATTTTTGCCACCTGAACAATTATATCGTCTGATGGCATCCTACCGTCCGTTTTAATCACAGTATGGCTTCCAGGAATATTTTTAACATGAAACCAAAGGTCATTAGGCTTTGAACTGCGTATGGTTAGTGTGTCGTTTTGAATATTATTCTTACCTACATATACCTCATAAGCCTCATCACCCTCGCCTATTACAAATTTAAGTGGCTGAGTGATTACTGCTTTTCTAATTTTAGATGTTGTTTTTTTCTTTACAGAGTAGCCCTGTGAATATAGCTCATCTCTTATTTCGTTTATATCCTTTTCACTTTCGCTTCTAAGCAAGCTATCCTGAACACTATCTAAATAGTCAAGCTCCTGTTTAGATAAAACAACCTGCTCGGCTGTCATTTTTTCTGCATTCTTTGCTTTTTGGTAAAGAGTGTAATACCTTTGTGCGTTTTGCGAGGGGGAAAGCTCTGGCTTTAGCTTTATTTTAACCTTTTCCATATTACTATAGTAATTCTCTACCTCAACAATTTTTTGGCTTTCTTCTATTTGATATAGGTTAGAAATTATTAAATCTCCAAATATTTTATCCTTTTCTTTGTCCTCGCAATCCTTTAATTTTTGATGTTGCAAGGAAAGCTTTTTCTGACAACGTTGTATGTTATTATCCACAAATTTAAGTAATCCTGCGGTTTTTTGGCTAATTCTCTCTTGGGAATCCCTTGTTGTGTAGAATTCATCAAGTGCCTCGTTTAGGCTATCTCTTTTTTTAACTATTACCTTTCCCTCGTATTGCGTTATGTCAAGGGCATTAAAATCCCATACCTTTTTTTCGTTTTTATAAAGCAAGACAGGTGAATAATTGCACCTTTTTATGTTTTCAAAATATGAAGCCACAAACCTTGCAAAAAGCTCTTTTTTAAGGTCAGAAATTGTTGATAAATCTGCCGAGTGATCTCTAAGGCTTAAATATGCAATTTCCCTTGCAGTCAACGGTCCTATACCTGTAAAGGTATCTAACAAAAATTTATCCGCAGTTTGCACCGATGTTCGTATATTTGGTAAAATATCACTTGCAAGAGCTTCCATAGGGTTAAGCTTGTTTTGTGATGGAGGCATTTCATACCTCATACCAGGTAGAACCTGTCGCACGCTTGACACAGTAAAATCAACGTGCTTTATGCTTCCTAATATTTTATCCTCACTATCCACAAGAATTATATTACTATGCCTGCCCATAATTTCCACAATCAAGGTCTTTATAGATAAATCACCTAATTCATCACGGCTTTCAATGTGAATTTTTAGCACTCGTTCAAAATCTGGTTGGCTAAAATCTACAATTTTGCCACTTGAAAGGTGCTTTCTAAGTAACATACAAAACATTGGCGCTTTTTCAGGGTTATCCTTTTGATTACTTGTCAAATGAATTCGTGGGCTTGATGAGCTTGCGCTGATTAACAAACGCTGATTTTTGCCACCTGCCCTTATAACAATTGATATTTCATCCTTCTCTGGTTGTGCTATTTTATCAACCCTGCCATCTTTAAGCAGGCTTCGTAGTTCGTATTTTAAACAAGAAATTGCTACTCCGTCAAATGCCATATTCATTCACCTCTGCTAATATTATACCCTAAATTAGACAAAATTACAAATATATTTATTAAAATGTTCCACGTGGAACATTTTTATGTTGATATTCTAATTATATGTGGTATAATTAAAATATGAAATTATATTGGGGTGAACAAATGAAAATTATTGCAGTTGCCAACCAAAAGGGTGGGGTGGGTAAGACGACAACCTCCGTAAATGCAAGTGCTTGCCTTGCCGAAAAGGGCAAACGAACACTCGTCATAGATACCGACCCACAGGGAAATACCACAAGTGGTCTTGGAATCGACAAAAACAAGGTTAAATATTCAATTTATGACGTGCTTATAAATTCTACACCAATTAAAGATGCTATAACACCAACAAAGTGGAAAAATCTTGATATTTGTGCTTCAAACATTCAGCTATCAGGCGCAGAGATAGAGCTTGTAGGTATGGAAAGGCGAGAATTTAGGCTTAAAGATGCTCTTGCAGAACTTGAGAATTCCTACGATTTTGTGCTTATTGACTGCCCTCCATCACTTAGCCTAATAACACTTAATGCGCTTGCCGCCGCAAATACAATACTTATTCCAATTCAATGTGAATATTACGCACTTGAAGGGTTATCACAGCTTACAAGCACAATAAAACAGGTTAGGCGTGGCATAAACCCACAGCTTGATATAGAGGGTGCACTGCTTACAATGTTTGACTCTCGTACAAACCTGTCTATTGAGGTTGTAGAGGAAGTAAAAAGAGTGCTTCCACGCAAGGTATGCTCGACCATTATTCCAAGAAACGTTAGGCTTTCCGAGGCACCAAGCTTTGGCGAGCCAATAATAGTGCACGATTCTTCAAGTAAGGGTGCAGAATGTTATAGGGCATTGGCACAGGAAATTATTGATAATAATAAATAAAGAGGTGATTGTATGACTAAAAAAAGTAGCTTAGGCAGAGGGCTTGGCGCATTAATTCCTGATTACAGTATGTCAGAGGTGGAAACAAGTGGAGCAGTTGAGCTGAAAATTATTGACGTAGAGCCAAACAAGGATCAACCACGCAAACAGTTTGACATACAAAAGTTAGACTCGCTAACAAGCTCAATTAAAATTCACGGTGTTATTCAACCAATATTAGTCGTAAGAAAAGACGATAGATACCAAATTATTGCAGGGGAAAGACGATGGCGTGCGGCAAAAAATGCTGGACTTAAGGTTATTCCTGCTATTATTCGTGAATATGATGAAACATCAGTGATGGAGGTTGCGTTAATCGAAAACCTTCAGCGTGAGGATTTAAACCCAGTAGAAGAGGCACAAGGGTATCACTCTCTTATGGAAAAATTTAATATGACACAAGAAAAAATAAGCGAAAGAGTTGGCAAAAGCAGAAGTGCAGTAGCAAACGCCCTGCGCCTATTACACCTTTCAAAAGACATACTAACTATGCTTGAAAAGGGCGAAATTACAGGCGGTCACGCAAAGGCGATACTTTCGCTTTCATCTAAAGCACAGCAGTTAGAGCTTGCGAAATTGATAGTTTCAAAAGGTATGAGTGTTCGTGATACAGAGAATTATGTTAAAATGCTTAGCAAGCCAAAAACTGATAAACCGAAAACAGACACCGAGCTTAGCCGTTACATTATAGATTTAGAAAACGACGTTTCTCGCCAAGTTGGAACAAAGGTAAAAATTCATCATAATAAGGGAAAGGGTAAAATTGAAATTCAATATTATTCTAATGATGATTTAGAGAGATTACTCCAACAATTAAAGAAATAGCATTTTTCGACAATATTTTCAAAATTATGGGCGCTTAAAATTGGCTTGTGTTTAATTTTTAAGTATATAGCAATGTAGTAAGTCGTTTTGAATATATTTTCTAATTAAGGGCAAAATATTAGCAAATTGGATTTTGTTTCACGTGAAACATTTTATAAAGGAGGAATTAACCTAAATGAAAAGCAAAGTTCGTTTTATTTGGTTTTATAGTGTTTTAATGTTTGCTGTTGCACTTTTATTGATATTAGTTTCAACCCTGTCGCAAACTCGGCTTACTCCAAACCAAGCCGTGAAAACTATTGAACAAGAAGAAAACGTTTTTAACCAAACAATTCAACAAAGTGTTACCGACCTTGTTGACGAAAAGCAAAAATTAACTGACGAAGCAAAGGCTTCAACTGAAAAAATTACAGAGCTACAAACAAAAATCGTTGCTCTTACTAAAGATAATGATGATTCAAAAAAAGCAACTGAAACAATGGATTTTTTAATAAAGGCCAAAAATCTATTCGATTTAGGTCAATATAAAAATAGCTTGGCGCAATTGCAAAATGTAAATTTTGAGGTTCTAAGCAGTAGTGCAAAGGAGCTTTACACTAATTTGGAACCCCAGCTTGCCAAAAAAGGATACAAACTATAATATAGGAGTGAGTGCATAATGTTGGACATTAAATTATTAAGAACAAGCCCAGAAAAAGTAATTGAGGCAATGGAAAAAAGAGGCGCAAAGCTTGATTTAACAGAGTTTTTAGAGCTTGATAAAGAAAGACGTGAAACCTTAGTAGAGGTTGAACAGCTTAAAAATAAGCAAAATATTGTTTCAAAGCAAATACCACAGCTTAAAAAAGAGGGAAAAGATGTTAGTGGTATTTTTGAAGAAATGAAAGAGCTATCGAATGAAGTAAAAGAGCTTGACGAAAAGGTTAAGGCGCTTGATGAAAAGCTACAAAATATAGTTATGACGATACCAAATATGCCAAATGAAAGGGTTCCCGTTGGGCTAACAGAAGCTGATAACCAAGTAATTAGATGCTGGGGCGACCCAACAAAGTTTGATTTCGAGCCAAAGGCGCATTGGGATATTGGCGAAAATTTGGGCATACTTGACACCGCAAGGGCGGCAAAGGTTACAGGCTCTCGCTTTACGTTTTACAAGGGCTTAGGCGCAGCGCTTGAGCGTGCAGTTATCAATTTTTATCTTAATTACCACACAAATAAGAGTGGCTACACAGAGATTTTCCCACCATTTATGGTACATAGAAATTCTATGATTGGGACTGGACAGCTTCCAAAATTTGAAGAAGATGCTTTTAAAATTGCAAATACAGAGTATTTTTTAATTCCAACAGCAGAGGTTCCAGTTACAAATATGCACCGTGATGAAATTTTACAGGGTAGTGAGTTGCCTATTAAATATTGTGCATACTCAGCGTGTTTTAGAGCAGAGGCTGGCTCTGCTGGGCGTGATACTCGTGGGCTTATCCGTCAACATCAGTTTAACAAGGTAGAACTCGTTAAGTTTGCAGACCCTGAAAATTCCTATAATGAGCTTGAAAATTTGACAGGTGACGCTGAAAGCGTACTACAAATGCTTGGAATTCCATACAGAGTTGTGCTTTTATGCTCAGGTGATTTAGGGTTTAGCTCTGCTATGACGTATGATATAGAGGTTTGGATGCCAAGCTATGATAGGTATGTTGAAATAAGCTCGTGCAGTAATTTCGAGGACTTCCAAGCACGCAGGGCAAGCATAAAGTTCAAGCGTGAGCAAGGTGATAAAGCAGAATTTGTGCATACACTAAATGGTAGTGGTGTTGCAATAGGTCGCACAGTTGCCTGCATACTTGAAAACTTCCAAAATGCTGATGGTAGCGTTACAATTCCAGAAGCATTAGTGCCATATATCGGAAAAGATATAATAAAGTAAAATTTAGGGCTAACACAAATTTGTGTTAGCCCTTTTGATTAACTTACGTCGGTAAGGTCTATATACTTCGCTCCATTTTTCGCAATATGTTCTTTTCTGCCTGCTAAATTATCGCCAAGTAGAAGTTCAAATTTCGCCTGAGATAATGCGCTGTCTTCCTCTGGCATTACCCTAATTAGCCGCCTTGTTTCTGGGTTCATCGTTGTTTCCCACATCATTTCAGGTTGGTTTTCACCAAGTCCTTTGCTTCTTTGAATGGTATATTTTTTATCATCAAGCTTTGATATGATTTTTACTTTTTCTGCCTCGGTAAATGCAAACTGAACCTTGTCTTTATTTTTTTCCTTAGTTGTAATTTCAAAAAGTGGTGACTCTGCAATATACACAAAGCCAGCCTCGATAAGACTTGGCATTAAGCGATAAAACATAGTCAAAATTAGGGTTCTAATTTGGTATCCATCAACATCGGCATCGGTACAAATTATAATTTTACTCCAACGCAAATTATCCAGCTCAAAGGTGTTAAAGTCCTTATTATGCTTGGACTTTGCTTCCACACCACAGCCTAAAACCCTTACTAAATCAAGGATTATTTCATTTTTGAATATCTTGTCATAGTCTGCCTTTAAGCAGTTCAAAATTTTACCTCTTACAGGGATAATGGCTTGAAATTCTGCATCTCTGCCTAATTTACACGAGCCAAGCGCAGAATCACCCTCAACTATATAAATCTCTCGCCTTTTTAAATCCTTCGTCCTGCAATCCACAAATTTTTGCACTCGTGACATCATATCAGTGTTGCCACTTAGCATTTTTTTAACATTTATTCTTGCCTTTTCTGCGCTTTCTCGGCTTCTTTTGTTTATTAAAACCTGCTCTGCAATTTTATCTGCCTCAACTTTATTTTCAATAAAATAAATTTCTAATTGTTGTCGCAGAAAATCTGTCATTGCCTCTTGAATAAACTTATTTGTGATAGATTTTTTAGTCTGGTTTTCATAGCTTGTTACAGTAGAAAATGAATTACTAACAAGGCATAAGCAGTCAGAAATATCTGCAAACAAAACCTTATTTTCATTTTTATTATATTTTCCATTTGCCTTTATATATTGGTCAACAACCGAAACAAATGCACTTTTAATAGCTTTATCAGGCGAGCCACCATGCTCTAAATAGCTTGAATTATGGTAATATTCCGTCATATTTGCTTCATTATTAAAGCAAAATGCAACGGACAGCTTAACCTTATAATCTGGCTTGTCCTCACGGTCACGCCCTGTTCTTTCTGCCTCAAAATATTGCACATCTGTAATAGATTTTTGACCGCCAACCTCTTTTACATAATCAACAATACCATTTTCATAAACAAAATCCAGTTCTTCAAAGGACTTGTCCTCTTTTTCTACAAATAGCTTAAAGGTAAGCCCTGCATTAACCACTGCCTGTTTTTTAAGTATGCTTAAAAAATATTCTATTGGAATTTCTATGTCGGTAAAAACGTCTAAATCTGGCCTCCATTTAATTTTAGTGCCAGTAGCCTTAAAACGAGTTGGCTCTGTTTGTAGCCGACCTACGTTTTCACCTTTTTCAAAGTGTAGCTTGAAAATATTTCCATCACGCCTAACCTCAACATCCATATATTCAGACGCATACTGCGTTGCACAAGCACCAAGACCATTAAGCCCAAGCGAGAACTCATAATTGTTTCCAGAATTATTGTTATACTTACCACCTGCATACATTTCGCAGAAAATAAGCTCCCAATTATAGCGCCCCTCTTTTTCATTATAGCCAAGCGGTACACCACGACCGTAATCCTCAATTTGTATTGAGCCATCACGAAAATAGGTAACATCAATAAGCTTACCATACCCCTCACGAGCCTCGTCTATTGAATTAGAAAGTATTTCAAACACAGAATGACAGCAACCCTCAAGCCCGTCAGAGCCAAAAATTACTCCTGGCCTTGCACGAACTCTATCCGCACCTTTTAACGAGGAAATGGAACTATCATCATAAATTTCCTTTTTCATTTTATCACCACCATATATTATTTTATAATAAATTTTCGATATTGTAAAGGGAATTTCACTATGCTATAATACTATAGAGGTGATAGGTTGAAAAATTATGCAATTTTTCTAACCTATTATTGCTCCGCAGGAATTTATTGTCTGTACGAATTTTTCGCCTTTGGCGAAACGTACATAGACATAAATACCATCTTAACGCCTTATCTGACTCATAGTAAGTGCGTAGTGAAAATTTTTTAAATTCTATGAGTCAGAAAGGCTAATGGTATTTTATGCTAAAAACAGTTCAAATCTTTACAGATGGCGCATGTAGTGGCAACCCAGGACCTGGTGGTTATGGCACTATACTTCGCTTTGGAGATATAGAAAAAGAGTTATCTGGTGGAGAAAAAGACACCACTAACAATAGAATGGAGCTTACCGCCGCAATTGTTGGCTTAGAGACACTTAAAGAGAGCTGTAATGTAATTGTATATAGTGACTCAAAATACCTTATAGACTCAATTCAAAAGGGTTGGGTGGTACGCTGGAAAAATAATAATTGGATGAGGACTTCAAAAGATAAGGCTCTTAATTCTGACCTTTGGGAAAGGCTACTCATTTTGCTTGAAAAACACGTTGTTAATTTTGTGTGGGTTAAAGGGCATAATGGACATAGCGAGAACGAACGCTGTGACAAATTAGCAGTTATGGCGATACAAAAGTATAAATAATTAGAATTTATGAAAATATTATTATATAAAGGAAAATAAGCCCTAAAAACTATTGTAAATTTCTATTTTTTTTGATATAATTAAGTTTAATATTCGTAGGAGGAACTAACGATGAAAATTGCTTCTGAGATATGGGAAGCTGCCTTGCCATTTATACGAAAAAGTGTTTCGCAAACAGGCTTTAACACTGCATTCGTTAAGGTAACACCAGCCTATATAAAAGATAATACTCTTGTGCTTGAAGTTAACCACGAGATTTATAGAAGTATGCTTGATATATACTTAGATAAAATAAATGATGCGCTTATGCAGGTTTCTACTGATGTAACAAATGCCGAGGTTGTCGTTGCATCTGAAAAGGCTGCCGAGCCACAAATCACGCCCAAAAACACAAGGACTGAAAGTGTACTAAATTCTAAATTCACCTTTGACAATTTTATTGTAGGTAGTAATAATGAATTTGCCTGTGCGGCAGCTTATGCAGTAGCGCAAGGCCCTGTTAGAGATTCTTACAATCCTCTACTTCTATATGGAGGAAGTGGGCTTGGTAAAACACATCTACTTCACGCTGTTGGTAATGCTATTTTAGATAAAGACCCATCCAAAACTGTTCTTTATGTTACTGCTGAAAAATTTATGAATAGCTTTGTAGATTCTATTCGTAATGAAACTAATAGGGATTTTCGCAATAAATTTCGTACAATTGATGTGCTTTTAATTGATGATATTCAATTTTTCGCAGGAAAAGAAGGAACACAAGAGGAATTTTTCCATACCTTTAATGAATTAATTAATTCAAATAAACAAATTATGCTTACAAGTGACCGTCCTCCAAAGGATATATATCCACTTGAGGAAAGGCTTAGAACACGTCTTTCTGGAGGGTTAATGACTGACCTTCAACCGCCAGATTTTGAAACCCGACTTGCTATTCTTCATTCAAAGGCTCAAACTTCTGAATTTCCTATTGAGCTTTCAGATGAAATTTTTAACCTCGTTGCACAACAGGTTAAATCCAACATTCGTGAGCTTGAGGGTGCAATAAGAACAATTATTGCTTTTAGCGATATATCAAAGAAAAATATTGACATTGAAACAGCAACCAGAATTCTAAAGGATTATTTTTCGTCATCACATAAACGCAGGATTGATGCAGATTACATAATTAAAGAAGTGGAACGTCACTTTAACCTTACTGACGATGTTATAAAGAGCAAAAAGCGTGATAAAGAATGTGCATATCCTCGTCAGGTTGCAATGTATATTTGCAGAGAGCTTACCCAGCTTTCTCTGCCTGATATAGGCAAGGAATTTGGTGGGCGTGACCATTCAACAGTTATGTATGGTATTAAAAAAATTAAGGACGAAATGCAAAAAGACTTAACAACCATGCACAGTATTAATGATTTGATAAAAAATATAAAAAGTGATGAAGATTAACAGATTTGTGTAATATGTAGCTAAAATTATACGTTATTATGTCGCAATTTGTTGTTTTTTAACAACCAATATTTGGTTATCCACATTTTATTAACATTATCCACAGGCTTGTTAACAATTTTTTAGTTGCTAAATATATGGTTTTAACCTTATTTTAATAAATTTTACACAAACTTATCAACATTTAATTTTAAATTAATATGGTAAAAATGGTAAAAATAATATTATCCACAGTTTAAGTGTTTATAAACAATTGAATACCTGTTTACGAATGTTTATAAGTTTTTTAAATTTTATTTAGCTGTATAAACTGTTTATAACCCAAAATTTTACCAACATAGTTTTTAATGGCAATTAGACCAAATATATCAAGACATTCAAGAGTTTTCCACAGCACTAACAACACCTACTACTTACTACTACTAAATTTTATACTATTCTATTCTAACAAACGAAAGGGGAATTTTAAAAATGAAATTCACATGTGACAAATTAGCAATTTCTGAAGCAGTTGGTATAGTTCAAAAAGCAGTTGCAGCACGCTCTACTTTATCTGTACTTGAGGGTATAATGATTAAGGCTAAGGATAATAAAATTATACTAACTGGAAATGACCTTGAAATAGGAATTGAAAGCATTATTGAGGCAAATGTTGAATCTGAGGGAAGTATTGTTGTTAATTCCAAGCTATTTGGCGAAATTATTCGCAAGCTTTCTGGTGAACAGGTTGTTATTGAAGTTAATTCAAATAACGTAACTAAAATTAAATGTGGTAATTCAAAATTTGATATAAACGGAATTAGTGCAGAGGAATTTCCTGAAATTCCTAAATTTGATGCAGATTTTAATATTACTCTTTCACAAAAACAGCTTAAAGATATTGTTCGTCATACAATTTTTGCTGTTGGCACAAGTGAATCTAAATTAATCCTAACTGGCTGTTTGTTAGAGGCTTATGGTAACCATATAAATATGGTTGCAGTTGATGGTTTTAGGCTTGCACTTAAAAAAATTACAACAGAAAATGAAACAGTAAGTGGCTATTTGGGTGATGTTTCACTTGTTATTCCATCAAAAACATTAAATGAGCTTACAAAAATTATAGAAGATAGTGACGGAGAAATTAAAATTTTATGCTCGCAAAAAAATGTGCGCTTTGAATTTGAAAATGTAGTGTTTACATCAAGGCTTTTAGAGGGCGATTATATTGACTATAAAAAAATAATTCCTCAAGAATTTAAAACAACAGTAAAAGCAAGTGTTAGGTCATTAGTTGATGCTGTTGAGCGTGCATCACTTATTATTACAAGTGATGTTGCAAAAAGCCCAGTTGTTATGAAAATTTCAAATGGTGAGATTTTTATAAATTGCGAAACAAGTGCAGGTAAGGTTGAGGAATTTATACCAATTGAAATGACTGGTGACGATATTGAAATTGGTTTTAATAATAGGTATATGTTAGAGGCACTACGAGGTGCAACTGGTGATGAAATATATCTTAATTTTGTAGGCTCTATAAACCCATGCCTAATTACACCTGTAGAGGGTGATAGCTTTAAATTTATAGTGCTTCCTGTGAGGCTTAAAAATGACAATTGATATACACACTGAATATATTAAGCTTGACCAACTTTTAAAATTCGCAGGAATTGTTGGTTCGGGTGGAGATGCAAAGCTTATTATTCAAAATGAAATTGTGATGTTAAATGGTGAGCAGGTTAAAGAGCGTGGCAAAAAAATTCGTTCTGGTGATGTTGTAATTATCGGAGAGCAGGAGATTTATGTTCGTTGACGAAATATACCTTAATAATTTTCGTAATTATGAAAGTGGATATACAAAATTTAGCCAATCTATAAATGTAATTTATGGTGATAATGCAAGGGGAAAAACAAATATTTTAGAGGCAATTTATCTATTATCCACTGCACGTTCACACAGGCTTGCCCGTGAAACCGAAATGATTATGTTTGGAAAGCAAAATGCAAAAATTACTGCAAAATTTAATTCACATAAGCGTGATAATATTGGTGAAATAATGCTTTTTTCTGATAAAAAAAAGCAAATTAAAATAAATAAAGTTCCAATAGATAGAGCAAGCCAGCTAATGGGCTTTTTAAATGTTGTAATGTTTTGCCCAGAGGATTTGCGCCTTGTAAAGGGTGCACCAAAAGAGCGTAGGCGAATGATTGATTTAGGAATTTGCCAGCTTAGGCAAAAATATTTTCACTCACTTTCGCAATATAGCAAAATTTTAGAGCAACGAAATAAGCTGTTAAAGGAAAATCCAAATAGTGAATCCCTTTGGGTGTGGAATGAAAAGCTTGTTGAAACTGGCTCAAACGTAATTTGGTATAGAAATAATTATTTAAAAGCGCTTTCTAAAAGAGCAAAGGAAATACATTTTGATATTTGCGGTGAAGACCTTGAAATAGAATATGACTGTGGCGCAAATATAACAAATTTTGATGAAAAAGCATCAATAATGGCTCATTTTTCCCTGGAAATAAGCAAAAATTTAGAGAGGGAAAAACGTTTTGGGATTTCACTTACAGGCCCACATAGAGATGATTTTAAAATATCTATAAATGGAAAAGAAGCAAGGCTTTTTGCCTCCCAAGGGCAACAGCGAACTGCGGCACTTTCAATTAAAATGGCGGAAGTTGCGCTAATTGAAAATGACACAGGCGAAATGCCAATATTATTACTTGATGATGTTTTATCCGAGCTTGATGATTCAAGGCAAAATTATATACTTCAAAATATAAAAGGAATACAAGTTATAATTACTTGTACCCAGAAAGAAAAATTCGACATTATAGGCGAGGTTAATAAAATAAATGTAGAGGGTGTGAGGCTGTAATGTATATGCACCTTGGCGAGGATACTGTTGTTAATGTGAAAAATGTAATAACAATTATAGACTTAGAAACCGCTACTGTTTCAAAAATAACTAACGATTTTCTAAGAACCGCGGAGGAAGAGGGCTTTGTTGTAAATGTTTCGACCGAGCTTCCCAAATCTGCTGTTGTATGTGAAATTGATAATAAAAGCGTAGTGTATATTTCACAAATTTCCGCTACAACCCTGCAAAAACGTGCAGTTAGAAGCACAGCAGGAGAGATAGATTTTTAGAAGTACATCAGGAGGAGAATGTAAATGGCTGAAATAAATTATGACAATTACGACGAAAATCAGATACAGGTGCTCGAGGGCTTAGAGGCTGTGCGAAAAAGACCGGGTATGTATATTGGTTCAACCGAATCAAGAGGGCTTCATCACCTTGTATATGAAATAGTGGATAATTCAATTGACGAGGCTCTTGCAGGGCATTGTGATTGTATTTCTGTTACGATAAATGGTGATAACAGCATAACAGTTATAGATAACGGACGTGGTATCCCAACAGGCATTCACCCAAAAATGGGAATACCTGCTGTTGAGGTTGTTTTTACTATTCTTCATGCAGGTGGTAAATTTGGCGGTGGCGGATACAAGGTTTCTGGTGGTCTTCATGGTGTTGGTGCATCTGTTGTTAACGCTCTTTCTGAATTTTTAGAGGTTGAAGTTTATGACGGCGAAAATATTCACAGCCAAAGGTATGAGCGTGGCGCAGCACAGGGAACTCTTAAAATTATAGGCTCTACAGATAAAAAAGGTACTAAAATTACATTCAAGCCAGATTATCAAATTTTCGAAACTCTTGAATTTGATTATGATATACTCCTAAACAGGCTTCGTGAGCAAGCATTTTTAAACGCAGGCATTCGCATTGTTTTAGAGGATAATAGGGAAGACGAGGTTAAGTGCAAGGAATTATATTATGAGGGTGGAATTCGTTCTTTTGTTGAATATGTAAACCGTAACCGTGAGGCACTTCATACCGAGGTTATTTACGTTATGGGTGAAAAAGATGATGCAATGGCTGAAATTGCTATGCAATATAATGATGGCTACAACGAAAACATCATCAGTTTTTGTAATAATATTCACACAACAGACGGTGGAACACACGAAACAGGCTTTAAAACTGCGCTAACTCGTGTAATTAATGACTATGCAAGAAAATATAAATTTATAAAAGAGGCAGATAAAAATTTAAGTGGTGAGGATGTTCGTGAGGGCTTAACAGCAATTATAAGCGTTAAAGTTCACGAGGCACAGTTTGAAGGGCAAACCAAAACAAAGCTTGGTAATAGTGAGGTTCGTGGGCTTGTTGAGGGAATAATGGGCGATAAAATTCAAACCTTCTTAGAGGAGAACCCAGCAATTGCAAGGTCAATTTTAGAAAAATCGCTTACAGCTTCAAGGGCAAGAGAGGCTGCACGAAAGGCAAGAGAAAACACAAGGCGTAAAAGCGCATTAGAAAACACAGCACTTCCAGGAAAATTAGCCGATTGTTCAGATAAAGACCCAACAAATACTGAAATATACATCGTAGAGGGTGACTCTGCGGGTGGTAGCGCAAAGCAGGGAAGAGATAGGTCGTTCCAAGCTATTCTCCCACTTTGGGGCAAGATGCTAAACGTAGAAAAGGCACGCCTTGATAGAGTATATGGAAATGAAAAGCTTATGCCAGTTATAACAGCGCTTGGTGCAGGCTTTGCAGAGGAATTTAATGTTGAAAAACTTCGTTACGGTAAAATAATAATTATGGCCGATGCCGACGTTGATGGTTCACATATTAGAACGCTACTGTTAACATTCTTTTTTAGATTTATGAGGCCACTTGTAGAAAATGGAAATATATATATTGCACAGCCACCACTTTATAAAATCGAAAGAGGTAAGGTGGAACGATATGCATATAACGATAGAGAGCTTCAACAGGCATTAGAAGAGGTTGGCCAAGGCGCAAAGGTACAGCGTTATAAAGGTCTTGGTGAGATGGACCCTATTCAGCTGTGGGACACAACAATGAACCCTGCAACACGCACAATTTTAAGAGTAGAAATGGAAGATGCAGTTAATGCAGATGAAATTTTCACAATACTAATGGGTGACAAGGTTGAGCCACGCCGAGAATTTATAGAAGCAAACGCAAGATATGTAAGCAATTTAGATATTTAGTAGTATTAGGAGGAAATTATGATAGATTTCGAAAACCAAAAGGTTATACCTGTTCAGCTTGTTAAGGAAATGAAAAAATCATATATAGATTATGCTATGAGCGTTATAGTTGGACGTGCGCTGCCAGACGTTCGTGACGGTTTAAAGCCAGTTCACAGGCGTATTTTGTATACCATGCATGAGGCAGGCTATACACCAGACAAGCCATACAAAAAATGTGCGGCAACTGTTGGTGACGTGCTTGGTAAGTACCATCCACATGGTGACGCAGCAGTATATGATAGCTTGGTTCGTATGGCGCAGGATTTTTCACTTCGCTATCCACTAATTGACGGACACGGAAACTTTGGTTCGGTAGATGGTGACGGAGCGGCTGCATATCGTTATACCGAGGCAAGAATGAGCAAGCTTGCGGTAGAAATGCTATCTGATATTGAAAAAGACACAATAGATAAAATACCAAACTATGACGAGCAGTGGTTAGAGCCAACTGTTCTACCATCACGCTTTCCAAACCTTTTAGTAAACGGTTCATCAGGTATTGCTGTTGGTATGGCAACAAATATTCCTCCTCATAACTTAACAGAGGTAATAAACAGCATAGTTGCAACGATTGAAGACCCAGAAATAACAATAGAAGAGCTTATGAATTATATAAAAGGCCCAGATTTCCCAACAGCAGGGCTAATTCTTGGCAGAAGTGGCATTAGAAGTGCGTATCACACAGGCAGAGGCAGAGTTATTATGCGTGCGAGGGCTGAAATTGAGCCAATGAGTGACATTAAAAACCGCATAGTTGTAACAGAAATACCTTATCAAGTAAATAAAGCACGTTTGATAGAAAAAATGGCAGAGCTTGTTCACGAAAAACGTATTGAGGGTATTTCAGACCTTCGAGATGAGTCTGACCGTGAGGGTATGCGCATAGTAATTGAGCTAAAGCGTGATGCAAATGCCTCAATCGTACTTAACCAGCTATACAAATATACGCAGATGCAGGACAGCTTTAGCGTTAATATGCTTGCACTTGTTAAGGGCGAGCCTAAAACCCTTAATCTTCGTGAGGTTCTTGATAATTATATACTTTTCCAAAAGGAAATTATAATTAGAAGAACTAAGTTTGACAAGAAAAAGGCAGAGGACAGGGCACATATTTTAGAGGGACTTCGCATTGCGCTTGACAATATTGACGAGGTTATCGAAACAATTCGCAAAAGCTATGATACTGCAAAGATGGATTTGATGGAGCGTTTTGGGCTTACAGATGTACAGGCTCAAAGCATTTTAGATATGCGTCTTGCACGTCTTGCAGGTATTGAGCGTGAGAAAATAGACAAAGAATTTAATGAACTTATGGAAAAAATAAAATATTTAACATCTGTGCTTGAAAGCGAAGAAATAGTTCTTGGAATTATAAAAGACGAATTATTAGTAATCAAAGAAAAATATGGTGATGAAAGACGCACAGAAATCACCGCAAGCTTTGATGATATTGATATTGAGGACTTAATCGAGGAAGAGGAAAATGTTATAACTTTAACTCACTTTGGCTATATAAAAAGGCTGACGTCCGACACCTACAAGGCGCAAAAGCGTGGAGGTAAGGGTATTATTGGCTTGCAAACTCGTGAAGAGGATTTTGTTGAAACCCTGTTTACCTGTTCAACTCATGCGCATTTGCTGTTCTTTACAGATAAGGGCAGAATGTACCGTATGAAAGCATACCAAATTCCAGAGGCAGGCAGAACTGCAAAAGGAACTGCAATAGTTAACCTACTTCAAGTTGATGCAGACGAAAAAATTTCTGCTGTAATTCCTGTAAGGGAATTTGAGGACGGTAAATTCCTTGTTATGATGACGAAAAATGGTACAATTAAAAAGACATCTTTAAATGATTACGACACAGCACGAAAAGGTGGTATCCGCGCAATAGAATTAAATGAAGACGATGAGCTTATTAGAGTTAAGCTAACCGACGGAACAAAGCAGATAGTTATTGGAACATATAAGGGAATGGCAATTCGCTTTGATGAATCTGACGTTCGCCCAATGGGTAGAGTAGCACACGGTGTAAGGGGTATCCGTCTAAATGCGGACGACTATGTTGTTGGAATGAGCGTATGCCGAGAGGGCTGTGATCTGCTTGTTGTTTCTGAATATGGCTTTGGCAAACGAACAAATATTGATGAATATAAAATTCAAACCCGTGGTGGAAAAGGCGTTACAACCTATAATATTTCTGATAAAACTGGTAATGTTGCAGGAATACACATTGTAGATGATAAAGACGATATTATGCTTATAACCTCTGACGGAACTATAATTCGTATGGCTGCAAAGGATATAAATACCTTTGGTAGGGTAACAAAGGGCGTAACAATGATGCGCTTTGATGAGGGCATAAAAATTGTTGGCGTTGCAAGGACAGACCACGAGGAAGAAACGGAAGAATTGACAGAAGATGCGATAGAAGTAACAGAAGAATAGAAAAGGGGCTGAAAAATTGAGTAATATGATAAATAAAACCTTTGGTGGTTTACTTGAAGATATTGCAGGGCAATATCCTGATAATGAGGCTCTTGTCTATGTTGATAGAGGCCTGCGATATACCTATAAGCAGTTCAATGAAGTTGTAAACGCTGCTGCTAAGGGTTTTATGAAAATGGGAATTAAAAAGGGTGACCATGTTGCTATTTGGGCTACTAATTATCCTGAATGGGTTGTAACTATGTTTGCAACAGCAAAAATTGGCGCTGTTTTGGTTACCGTTAACACAAATTACAAAATTTTTGAGGCTGAATATGTTTTAAAACAATCGGATTCAAGCACTCTTATACTTATAGAGGGCTTTAAAGATAGCAAATATGTTGAAATTATAAATAAGCTATGTCCAAATTTATCAAGTTGCAAGCCGGGTGAGCTTGTATCTGAAAAGCTTCCAAAGCTTAAAAATGTTATTTCTATTCAAAACAGCCATGACGGAATGTTTAATTGGAGTGACATAATGAGTATAGGTAGCGATATAAGTGACGAGGAGCTTTTTGCAATTGGCAAAACATTAGACCCACATGACGTTATAAATATTCAATATACATCAGGCACAACAGGCTTTCCAAAGGGCGTTATGCTTACGCATTATAATATAGTGAATAATGGATATAATATTGGTGAATGCTTGAAATTTACCGAGAAAGACCGCCTTTGTATTCCAGTGCCATTTTTCCACTGCTTTGGGCTTGTGCTTGCAATTATGGTGTGTATAACCCACGGTTCAACAATGGTGCCTCTTGAACATTTTAATGCACTTGAAACCTTAGAGGTTATCCAAAAGGAAAAATGTACAGCAGTACACGGCGTGCCAACAATGTTTATATTTATGCTTGAGCACCCAGATTTTGATAAATACGATTTATCCTCGCTTCGTGCAGGCATTATGGCAGGCTCACCGTGTCCTATTAAAACAATGCGTGAGGTTGTAGATAAAATGAATATGCGCCATATAACAAGCGTTTATGGGCAAACAGAATCGTCCCCAGGGCTTACACAAACAAGGGTTGATGACCCATTAGAGGTTCGTGTTTCCACAGTTGGCAGAGAGCTTCCAGAAACAGAAATTAAAATTATCGACCCAGAAACAGGCAAAATAGTGCCAAATAACGTTAGTGGAGAGCTATGCGCAAGAGGATATGCCCTAATGAAAGGGTATTATAATATGCCAGAGGCAACGGAATTAGCGATAGACAAAGATGGCTGGCTACATACTGGTGACCTTGCAACCCGTAATGAAGAGGGATATTACCACATAAGTGGGCGAATTAAGGATATGATAATACGAGGTGGCGAAAATATTTATCCAAAGGAAATAGAGGAGCTATTTTACACTAATCCAAAGGTTAAAGACGTTCAAGTGGTAGGTGTGCCAAGCAAAAAGCTGGGCGAGGAAATAATGGCTTACATAATTCTACGTGATGGCACAGATATGACAGAGGAAGAGGCAAAAAGCTATGTTATGGAAAATATGGCTCGCCACAAGGTGCCAAAATACGTTGAATTTATTACAGAATTGCCTATGACTGCAAGTGGCAAAATTCAAAAATTTAAGCTTAGGGATATGGCAATTGAAAAGTTAAAATTGCAGGAGGACGCAAATATTGAAACGGCATAAATACGAAGCAATCCTTTTTGACTTAGACGGAACATTGACCGAGCCAAAAGAGGGAATAGTTAACGGAGTGCATTATGCACTTTCCAAAATGGGTATAGACGAAAAGGATAAAGAAAAATTAGTAGCGTTCATTGGACCATCACTTTATGAATCTTTTTCAAAATTTTATGGATTTTCAACTGATGATGCAAAGAAATGTGTTGATTATTATAGGGATTATTATTCTGAAAAGGGTATAAACGAAAATTTGTTAATGCCTGGAATGGATACACTTCTTGATAGCCTTAAAAAAGAGGGCAGAAAATTATATGTTGCAACAGGAAAGCCAACGGTGTATGCTGAAATAGTTCTTAAAAATTTTGACCTGCATAAATATTTTGAAATAGTAATAGGAAGTAACCTTGATGGATCAAGAATAGAAAAAGGCGAAATTATCGCAGAGGTATTAAAAAATACTAATTGCAAAAGCCCTGTTATGATTGGCGATAGAGAGCACGATATTATCGGCGCAAATGAAAATAATATCGATTCAATAGCTGTAACCTTTGGCTATGGCACAAGGGACGTTCTTGAAAAGTATAACCCAACATATATAGTAGATAGTGTAAATGAAATAAGGGACATCTTGTAGATGTCCCTTTATGCTGTTTATTTAGCGTTTATAATTTGTTTTGATGAAGTTAGCGTTACAGTAATTATAAGTGTAATTATAAGCTCTGGTAGTAGGAAAGTGCCGTTGTAAATCATTGAATAAATCCATGGGTTTTGAGCCCCTGCATATTCATAAAATACAATTGCACCACTTACAACGTGGCAAGCAAATCTTGCAAGCACAACTACAAAAATACCGATAGAGATTTTAAGCTTATTCTTGCCGAAATATCCAACAAGCCCAATTACAGCATAAGCAAGTATGTAGTCCAGAATAATTGAAAGTGGGTGCAGGCTAAACTGCTTTCCAAGAATGAATTGCAAAAGCCCTGTCGCAACGCCCGTTGCAACGCCCCAAGCTGGTCCACGACGTATCCCCATAATAATAATTGGAACCATAGCACCTGCACTTACAGAGCCACCCTGTGGCATTTGAAATAAAGTTATTAAATTTAGCAAATACGAAAGAGCAGTCATAATTCCCGCTTCAACTAATGCAGTTAGGTTTGTTTTTCTCATTTTTATTTCTCCTCAAATAATATGTATTTACAACAAAAAAACCGTATGCACAAATGTTTTAATGTGGCATACGGTTAAATAATATCTTATACTATTATCCCTACGCCGGCATTATCCGTATCAGGTTATTCAGGTCGGATTAAAATCCCTCTCAGCCGAATTCGTTCAGCTCCCTGTTTTATTGTATATTTATCCTATCATATAAACTCTAATAAGTCAACTAAACTTCCATTTTATTATCAATTAGGTATGTTGTTGCGTAAAAAAGTGCCGCTGCAAAGGAAATACAAAAAACTACAACGCCTACATTTATCAAAAATGGGTCTGGATTAGAACATTCTACTATAAAATTTTCAACTCCATAGGTTTTAATTTTAATATCTAAAAACGACATCTGTCTGAAAAAGTTTTCAAAAAAGTTTTGTATAAAGCCTATAAAGTTAAATGCTATAACTGCAATAATTATCGAAATAGCCTTTTTTGTTTTTATAAACTTAAACATTACTGCAATAAAATAAATAATTAGCGTTGTAAGGATAATTTGAAATAGAAAAGCGCCATATCCTAAAATTCCTATAAATATATTTTTACCTGCAAATTCAACAAACATATCTAAATACTGCCTTATTTCGCCCCTCATTAGTATAAATGCGTATGAGGTAAACCAAAATATGAAGGTTAAAGAAACAAGAATCAATTCAAAAAGTGTTATTATAAGCTTTGCACCAACAATTTTAGTTGCAGTTTGTGGTATCGAAGCAACAAGATACTTTGGATTTTTGAAATAGTCCGTTCGGAAGCTTGAAATCCCATTTATTAATGGTATTAAAAATAGTATCCAAATAGACATAAAAGCAAGGAAAAGGAGGAATGGATCTATTGCGCTTATATAATTATTTATGTCTGTATTAAATCGGTTTTTAGCCATTTCCTTTGCAAAAATTTCAAGCCCAGGGACAAGGAACATAAACCTTATAGCGATTAAAAGGTTCACAATAAAAACACCTGCAACTACCCATAATGAAGGGATTTTCCTGCCTTTTAATTCATATTTTAAAAGATTAATCATTTATAAAAACCTCCCTATAAATTTCGTCAATTGATTTGCCTTTTTCTTCTCGCAAATCCTCTGCGTTGCCAAAAAGAGCAAGCTCGCCATTTCTAAGATAAAGAACATCATCAAAAAGCTTTTCAACATAGTCAACAAGGTGAGTAGAAATAATGACCGAGCTATTTTCTGTGTAGTTTTTAATTATTGCGCTAATTATTTTATCCCTTGCAACAGGGTCAACCCCTCCGAGTGGCTCGTCTAAAAGATACAGTCTTGCGTTTCTTGAAAGTATCAATGAAAGGCTAAGTTTTTCCTTCATACCTTTTGAAAGTGATTTTACAGTAGAACTTTCTTCTAAATTCATAAATGATAATAATTCATTAAATTTTGAGCTGTCAAAGTCTGCAAAAAAGTCTGAATAATAGGCTTTTGCATCTGAAATTTTCATCCATTTATAAAGAAATTCTGTATCACTTAAGAATGCTGTATATGCCCTTGTTTCCCAAGATGGCTTAACTCCATCTATTAAAATTTCTCCACTTTTTTGCCTTAACATTCCTGCTATAAGCTTTAAAAGTGTAGTTTTTCCGCTACCATTTGGCCCTAAAAGCCCCAACACTCTGCCCTGTGGAAGCTCGAAGCTTAGGTTTTTAAGTGCAACCTTGCCTCCGTAATTTTTTGTGAGGTTTGAAACTGAAAGCCTTGAATTTGTTAAACTCATTATATTTCCTCCCTTTCTAAATATTCAGTAACAGATTTTATTATTTCCTCTTTGCCAATCCCAAGGTTTTTCATACCTTGCGCAAAATGTAATAAAATAGACTCTGCCATTTCACATTTTATCTTTTGCTTAATCCCAGTATCCACTGAAACAAATGTGCCCATTCCCCGTTGGGAAAAGGTTATGTTCTGCCTTTCAAGCTCTTGATATGCCCGTTGAACGGTATTAGGGTTAACGTCCATTTCTTGTGAAAGCTCTCTAACAGATGGCATTTTGTCGCCCCCCATTAGCTTTTCGGTTACAATTTGTTGTTTAATTTCCTCAATAATTTGTTGATATATAGGCGTTCGCTCATTAAAATTATATCCCACCACTTTCACCTCCGTATTTTATTGTTGTAGTGTACTATCATAATAACACACTAATATTTAACTGTCAACACTTCTTTTTAAAAAAAAGGCTCACCGAAATGGTGAACCTATAATTTTAATTAATTCAACTGATGATAAGCTATTGCTACGGTTGATTCTACCTATGTTTGTTATTCCACCTATGGGAAATGCAGTGCCACCAGCAGTTGTAAAGCGCAGGCTAAACCCCTTCTTTTTAAGCGCAATATCTATTGAATTTGAATATTCACCATAGGGATAAGAAAGAGAACAAGGGATTTTTTTGGTTAATCGAGTTAATATATCATTGGCACGCATAAAATCATTTAAAAAAAATTCATTGTTACTGGAGTTTCTATACATTTCACGAAGCTTATCGCTGTTTAAACCGTGTAGCAGGCTTGAATGGTTTCCAAATTCAACTAAATTGTTTGCCGACATTTGGATTATTTCACCACTTGTTAAATACCATGGCGTATCAATAAATCCTCCTACAACAAAGAAATTAAACTTTATATTGTACTGCTGCATTAGTGGCAAAATGTATTTAAAATCACTCGCATAGCCATCATCGCTTGTTAAAACAACAGAATTTTTATATTTATCAATTAGCTTAGGGTTTTTATAAATATTTAAAAGCTCTGAAACGCTTATAGCATTGTAGCCATTTGCTTTAAGTAATTTAAAATCCTCCTCTAATTTTTGTGGAGAAATACAAAAATCTGACCATTTATTACTTTCATCTGAAATTAAATGATATGTGATAACTGGAATAGATAAATTATTTGTAGTATCCTTAAAAAAATCTAATACCGTTGAACTAAATGCAGTTGTAGGAAAAATTATTATAAGCAATAAACAAATAGCAAAAAGACGTTTCATAATTAAACACAACCTTTTATAGAAGTTTTTTTAAAAGTATATCACCAATGATTATAGCGTGTCAACCTATAAATGGAATAAATTCCAATATATTACAATTATATTACAGATAAATGGAATATATTGACAGTTAATTACATTGAATGTATTATTGTTTAAGTAAAGCCATATTAAAATGGCTATCAAAAGAGGAAAATATTATAATTAGGAGGAATGTAAATGAAATCAGCATTAAAAGCAGTTGCATGTACACTTTGCACCATATTAACAATTGGCGTTGTAAGCGTGTCTGCCAAATGGGTTGAGGCTGGCTATGACACGACAACACCAGGGAACTATGGTAAGATTTACAATGAAGTCTTGAAGGGAACGTCAACAAGCAACCATAAAATCATTCCTGTAGATGAAAAGGACATTGTTTGGAGAGGCGAGGGCTTCGAGCTTGCATACCCACACGCAGGCTATGACAGATTGTACCTTGAAGGAAATTGGCAAGATCTTACACAGTACAACAATACCTTTGCACAATGGGAAACAAGAACAAAGGATTATATGTGGGAAATGGCATATCCGTATGCACTATACCAAAGGCAACAAACAAATATTCCAGGCATAGGCTGGAGATGGGATTATAATCCTCAAGACGAAAGCAAAGTATTCTCACCAACTAACAGATTAGCAAACGTTAAGGCAGATTTTAGAGCCTTTGGTATTGCAGATTTAAGGTTAGATGGAACAAAAATTGGCGAAGATGTTAAAGCAATGTATTCAAGGTTTATCGGTAGCATAGTGCCATTAGACCAAAGGGATATGTTTTCTATTGATAGGCTAAGCCAAAGAGACGCAGTAACCAATGAATATGTAATTTCTGATGAAGAAATTGCAGCTAATATTGAGATTGTTTATTCTAAATTTTTAACTGGCCCAGCGCTTGCAGGCCCTGCTGTTAAAAATGTTGCACAAGCATATTTAGACTCTATGCCAAACGATTGGAAATGGGATTCAGACACTGTAAAAGTAGAATTTAACGGGAAAATTTCTTGGACAGATGAACTGTTTGAAAGTGCAGAGCCATATAAATATTATCAATTCCTAATAGTTAATGGAAGGGTAATGGACGGCAGAAATGAAACTCCTCGTATAGTTCGCAGAACAGGTGGAAAAGCAACACCAAATGTTACTTGGAAATATGCTTTTGCTGAAGAGGAATATCCATACAGCATAGTTGAGCAAAAGTTCATAAATGGCGAAGCAGTATTAGATGAAAATGAAAAGCCAATATATAGAATTCCAACAGGTCAATTTGCTAATTCAACAATAAAAGTAACAAAAACAGACGTTGAAATTTGGCTTAATGATGACCGTGGCGGTTCTTATTTAGTTAAATCGATACCAAAATATAGAGGATTAGTAGGCGACGACGCAAATGGATATGCGCCTGGTATCGTACCAATTCCATAAATTATAAAAATTAAACATTCAAGGGTTCGCTATATTGGCGAATCCTTATTTTTATAACGACAGGAACCTTACAACATTTATGTTGTAAGGTTCCGAGTTTCATAAAAGTTCACCCTAATCCCCCAAGATTGGGGGTAGGGGGTTGACGTTTAAAAGGAAACTTTTTTATTATTGACATAATGGGCAATATGCGTATATAATTAGAAGTCAGTACTAAAAAATTTGTAGTATTGTGTAGAGCAACAAATGAAATTTTAGGAGGTATTTTAATTATGGGAAAAGCATTAATTATTGGTTGTGGAGGGGTAGCAACCGTTACTATTCATAAATGCTGTCAAAACAGCGACGTTTTCGAGGAAATTTGTATTGCAAGCCGTACGGAGAGCAAGTGCAAAGACCTTAAAGCGAAATTAGACGGAGGCAAAACCAAAATTACTACTGCACAAGTTGATGCAGATAATGTTGATGAATTAACTAAATTGATTAATGATTTTAAACCGTATGTAGTTATTAATCTTGCGTTGCCATATCAAGATTTATCAATAATGGAAGCGTGCCTTGCAACTAAAACTCATTATGTAGATACCGCTAATTATGAAGCCTTAGATACTGCAAAATTTGAATATAAATTGCAATGGGAATATAAAGAGCGCTTTGAAAAGGCTGGAATTACAGCGCTTTTGGGAAGTGGCTTTGACCCTGGTGTAACGGGTGTATTTTCAGCTTATGCACAAAAACACCATTTTGACGAGATAAATTATATAGATATTTTAGATGCAAATGCTGGTGACCATGGTTACCCTTTTGCTACAAATTTTAACCCAGAAATTAATATTCGTGAAGTAACTGCAAAAGGGCGTTATTGGGAGGACGGTGAGTGGATAGAAACCGACCCTATGGAAATAAAAAGAGTATATAATTTCCCTCAAATTGGCGAAAAGGATATGTATTTACTTTATCATGAAGAGCTTGAATCCTTGGTTTTAAACATCAAGGGCTTAAAGAAAATACGCTTTTTTATGACCTTTGGGCAGAGCTACCTTACACATTTAAAATGTCTTGAAAATGTTGGTATGACATCAATCGAGCCTATTGAATTTGAAGGAAAGAAAATAGTTCCACTTCAATTTTTGAAGGCAGTTTTGCCAGACCCTTCAACATTAGGCCCACGAACAAAGGGCAAAACGAATATTGGTTGTATTTTTAAAGGAAAGAAAGACGGAAAAGAAAAAAACTATTATTTATATAACGTATGCGTACACGAGGAATGCTACGAGGAGCTTGGCTCGCAAGCGATTTCATACACAACAGGAGTTCCTGCAATGATTGGCGCAATGCTAATTATGAATGGCGAGTGGGACAAGCCGGGAGTTTATAATATTGAGGAATTTAACCCAGACCCATTTATGGAGGCACTAAACAAATGGGGCTTACCTTGGGAAGAAAGCTTTAACCCTGATTTGGTGGATTAGGCTATGACGAATTTCGACGTAAACTCTATTCAAACACCTTATTATATTGTAGATGAAAAATTGATTATAAAAAACCTTGAAAAGTTAAAATATGTAATGGATAAAACTGGCTGCCACATTCTGCTTGCACAAAAGGCATTTTCTATGTTTTCGTTGTATCCACTTATAGGAAAATACCTAAATGGAGCAACTGCAAGTGGTTTGTTCGAGGCAAAATTAGGCTATGAGGAAATGGGCAAGGAAAACCATATTTTTTCCCCTGCATATTTAGATAGTGAATTTGATGAAATCTTAGAAATTTGCGACCATATAATTTTTAATTCATTTTCACAATGGGAAAAATTCAAGGATAAAGCTATAAATTCTGGCAAAAGTCTTGGAATTCGGATTAACCCAGAGCTTTCCACACAGGACCATGCAATTTATGACCCATGCTCGCAGGGCTCACGTTTAGGTGTAACAATAAAGAATTTTAAGCCAGATATGCTAAATGGCATAAGTGGCTTGCATTTTCATACCCTTTGTGAGCAAAATTCAGATGATTTGGTAAGGACAATATGGGCAGTAGAGGATAAATTCGGTCAATACCTAAAAGGTATGGAATGGGTGAATTTTGGTGGTGGGCACCATATAACAAGGGCAGATTATGATGTCGAAACGCTAATTATTGCAATAAACCAGTTCAAGGAAAAGTATGGCGTTAAGGTGTATTTAGAGCCAGGCGAGGCTGTTGCGCTAAATACAGGCTATTTGGTTTCCGAGGTTATAGACATTTTAGAAAATGATATTAATATTGCAATTTTAGATACCTCTGCCGCTTGCCATATGCCAGATGTTTTAGAAATGCCATATCGCCCAATGATAATTGGGGGCGACTATCCAAATGAAAAGCCACACACTTATAGACTTGGTGGCCCAACCTGTTTGGCAGGGGATATAATCGGAGATTATTCATTTGATACACCATTAAAGATAGGTGATAGGCTAATTTTTTGTGATATGGCACATTATTCTATGGTGAAAAACAATACCTTTAACGGAATAAACCTGCCAACAATTGCAATTGCAGACGAAAATAATAATACACGAGTTGTTCGTTCATTTGATTATAATGATTTTAAAAATAGATTATCGTAAAAAATATAGTAGACAAGTTTTTTAAAAAGCCCATTAAGCATATAATAGATGTATACTAACTTCAATTTAAAAGGAGGATATAATTGATGAGGGTTGCAATTCTAACTATGTTTAATGGGCTTAGTAGTACATATTCGCTGGTTAATGTTGTTGCTGAACACTTAAGAATGCTGTTAGATTCTGAAATGCAGGTTAAAATGCTCGTATGTGAGGATTGCCCAGATAGCGAAAGGCAAGGTATATTTGCAGACGAACGGTTGGAATGGGTTAAGATAACCAATAAATTGCACGATAAGCAAATTCATTGGCACGATTATTCCATGCCAGATGGCAAGGTGCACGAAACTTTTTTTGAAGAGGCAGATGCTGTTGCAATTGATTTGGAAGCCAATTTATCTGATGTAGATGTCTGTATAATGCATGATATACACTATCAAGGCTGGCACTTAATGCATAATGTTGCAATAAGGAAGGTTCAAGAAAAGCTACCAGATTTAAAATTTATTGCAATCACACACTCTGCGCCAGTAAATAGAACACCTAACCCAAAATGGCCATTTTCATGCAGATACACACCTATGCCAAATACTGTGTATGTGTACCCTACACATTCGGGAATACCTGCCCTTGCAAAGCAGTATAACCTGCCAGAGGGCAAATGTAGTGTTGTTTATAACAGCTTAGATTTAATTTCCGTTATGAGTGACGATGTAAAAGCCATTCATAAAGAGGTAGATTTACTAAGCCCAGATATTTTAATCGTATATCCAGGTAGGTTTACACCAGGGAAAAAGTTTGAAAAGGTTGCAGCGCTTGCAGGCGCTATAAGGAAAAAAACAGAATTAAATGTTAAAGTGGTGTTTTGTGATTTCCCCTGTATGGACGTTAAACCAGATATTTATAAGGTTGCTATTAGAAAAATAGGTTGTTTTTATGGGCTAAATGAAACAGACATTGCATTTACAAGTGATTTAGGCTATCCGCAAGGCTTTCCTCGTAGTGGTGTGTTTGAACTTTTTACACTTTCAAACCTTTTTATTTGCCCGTCATATTCAGAATCATTTGGTTTAACAGTTGTTGAAGCGGCAAGCAGAGGAAACTTTTTAGTCCTAAACGAAGCAGTTCCAGCTCTTGAAGAATTAGGGAAAAAGCTAAAAGCATATTTTATGAGGTGGGATGCTCGCAACTTTGGTTTTGATACAAAGGAAGAGTATAAACCATCTGAACAGGCATATTTAGAGGAAAATGCACAAAAAATAGTAGATTTAGTACGAGATAATTCTGTTCTTTACGCAAAGACATTAGCAAGGCAAAAATTTAGCCCAGAATGGGTTTGGTATAATCAATTGCTACCGTTGTTAGAAAGATATTAAATAGTTTAAATGCTCTCTTGCTTGCGCAGGGGAGCATTTTTTTCTAAATTACTGTAAAAGATGTGCATGAGCTGATATATAAAGTGTCTGTCCAGCAAAGGCACTAACATCAACAGTAAACGTGTGAGAAGTAAAATAATCGGCAGGGTTAGTAACAGTATATTTGTATGGGAAGCTTCCTGGGGCGCTGTTTGTTGGAGCAATATTATTAACATAAAGTTGAGCTTCATCCATTACATAAGGGGAATCTGTTGTAATAGTTACCTCTAAGTTGTTGCCCACACGCTTAATTTGTACTGTTCCAACAGGAATATTATTATTGCCTAATCCAAGAACAACAGTTTTTTCTGTCAAATTACTAAGTAACGTTGTATATTGGGCGTTTCCTTCTCCAAAACTCGTTCCAACTGACCAAGCCGAGCCTACGTCTGTATAGGCTTTGGTAGTAGTAGTGGTTGTCGATGTTGTACTGGTAGTTGTAGTAGTTGTAGTTGTAGTAGTAGTGGTTGTCGTGGTTGTAGTAGTTGTTGTAGTTGTACTTGAAGTAGTTGTAGTTGTACTTGAAGTAGTTGTAGTAGTGGTTGTACTTGAAGTAGTTGTAGTTGTACTTGAAGTAGTTGTAGTAGTACTTGAAGTAGTTGTTGTAGTCGAACTGGTAGAAGTTGTTGTTGGTATAGTTATAGCATCTTCCAACTTAAATTGAAGAAGCATTTGATTATTAATAACGCTTCTTAATGCCTTATCTACCGAGCTATTAGCTTTTAGTAAATCAGCTATTGTTGGTGGCTCTATGGCGGGTTGACCATCAAGCGTACCAAGAATGTATTGTATTTTTTCTGCTTCAGAATTGATAATATGAGATAAGCCCAATTCTTCAAATGCTATTGAAGCAAGGATTAGATTGATAACATCTTCTCTGTTAATATCAATGGTTGGGCTTATATCAGGTATATTTGGGAATGACATATTATGACTCCTTTCTATTTTAACTTAGTTGGGTTACCCTACAATATATATTATGTAAACAAAATTAATGTGTGAAAAAAATAAGCAGTTAGGGCGTAATCGCCCTAACTGCCTAAAATTTATAATGAAACTTAAGAATCCCATTCCTTAGTAGTTGTAGTAGTAGTTGATGTTGTGCTTGTAGTAGTTGTCGTTGTAGTAGTTGTAGTAGTTGTAGTAGTTGTCGTTGTTGTTGAAGTCGTCGTTGTTGTTGGAATTGTGATTACATCCTCCAATTTGAATTGAAGAAGCATCTCGGTTTTAATTACATTCCTTAGTGTGTGCTCAACAGAACTATTAATTTGTAATAGATCAGCTATTGTTGGAGGATCAATAGGGGCACTCTCATCAAGTGTTCCAAGCACAAATTGAATCTTTTCAGCTTCAGCGTTAATGATATGTGCTAGGCCTAATTCCTCGAAAGCAATTGAGGCTAACAACAAATTTATAACATCTTCTCTGTTAATATCTATACCAGACATAACTCCTGACATAAGCATAACATTTGAAGATGCAATAAATCTATTGTTAGTTTCAATAGCGCTTGAGGAAATTAGTTTATCTAAATTAATTGATGCTGAAAAGGATAAAATTTTATTTGTTTTAGACGAGTGCAAGCATAAAGATTCCGCCTTGCATGATGCAATAGCTATAAATAAAAGTGTTGACAGCACTATAAAAAATATGATTAAACTTCAAATGCTCTTGCAATTTAAGCTTGAAAATGTTACAGAGCTTATCTCTACAACAACTACATCAACTACGACAACATCAACTACAACAACGACGACATCAACCAGAACAACCACCACAAAATCAACCACCACCACCACTACACATACAACCACACATACGACTACACACACCACAACAAGCACCACTTCAACCTGTTCAACCACAACAAAAAAAGAATGTTGTGAATGTGGATGTAGTGTGATAGGAAAAGGAAGAGGCTGTGTTACAAACAAGCGTGATAAATTTCATTGCGAAATAGCGACCTTCCAAGCATTTATTTTTAGCTGTGATTTTAACAACAGGTCTCTTCGCTACTCGGTGCAAAATGATGTTGACTCTCTAAGTTTTTCAGCCTTTGCAAGCATAAAAATAGAATGTCAAGATTGCGAGCACCCAGATAAAATCGTGATACAAGGAAAAGGACAAATTAAGAAAAAATTAAAATGTCAGCCAGATATTGTTGGGACTGCAAACTTTACATTGACAATTTGGAATAAAGTGCTTGGGAAAAATGAGTTCAAAATGGAAATAATATCAGAAACTAAGCCAGAATTAAACCATAATAGTGGCGTGGTAGAATTTAAAAACTCAAATTTGAAAGTAGAATCATCTTGTTGATTTAAAAGGTTTGCCATTTGGCAAGCCTTTTATCTTTTATAAAAAATAATATATTGATTTAAAAAGGGCTTTATGATAAAATTGCCTCTATGATGTAGTGAAGGGAATAAACAAATGATATATTTAGACTATGCCGCAAATACACCAGTAGATGATATAGTTTTACAAACATTTTGTGAGGTTAGCAAGGAGTATATTGCAAACCCAAACTCGAATTATCCTCTTGGGGCAAAGGCGAATAATCGCTTAAGTGAATCAACTAAACAAATCGCAAGTTTACTCCGTGCTATGGAAAGCGAAGTAATTTATACTTCAGGCGCAAGTGAATCCAATAATTTAGCTATTAAGGGAGCTATGGCTAAATATAAAAAATATGGCAAGCATATTATAACAACATTTTTGGAACATTCCTCCGTAACTGGCGCAATATCTGCTTTGCAAGGCGAGGGTTATGAGGTTGATTATGTCGATATTCTAAAAAGTGGGCTTGTTGATTTGGAGCATTTAAAGGAGCTTTTAAGGGAGGATACGATTTTAGTATCAATATGCTATGTAGACAGCGAAATTGGCATAAAACAAGATATCGATGAAATATCAAATATAATTAAAGCCTATGATAATTGTGTTTTTCATGTAGACGCAACACAAGCAGTTGGGAAAATCCCTGTTTCGGCTAAAAATATTGATTTGATGTCGTTTGCTCCACATAAATTTTATGGGCTAAATGGTTGTGGTGTTTTAATAAAAAAAGAAAATGTAATGTTAGAGCCACAAATTCACGGTGGAATAAGCACAACTCCGTTTCGCAGTGGCACTCCAGCCCTTGCCCTTGCAGCTGCAACGGAAAAAGCACTAAGCATAGCAGTTAGTGAAATGCAGGAAAGATATGAATATGTAGCTACGTTAAATCAAAAATTAAGAGAGCATTTTAAAAAATATCCAAAAATTAAAATAAACAGCACGGAAAATTCAATCCCATTTATTTTAAATTTAAGTATTATGGGTGTTAAATCAGAGCTATTTCAAAGTGAGCTTGAAAAGCTTGATATTTATGTTGCTACAAAATCTGCGTGCTGTGCACCAAATACTGTTTCACGACCAGTATATGCGCTAACAAAGGACAAAAAAGCCTCGCTTTCTACTTTAAGAATAAGCCTTAGCCATCTTACAACAAGTGAAGATGTTGAAGTTTTTTTAAACTGTTTCAAAAAATGCTATGAAAAATTAGGGGATTAATATGGAAAAATATAAAGAAGTTGAAAGAAGTATTATAAAGAAATTTCGCAAATCTATATGGAATAGGTTTATAGTAGGAATAAATGAATATGAATTAATCAAGGAAAATGATAAAATTGCTGTTTGCATCTCGGGTGGAAAGGATTCTATGCTTTTGGCAAAATGTATGCAGGAAATTCAAAGGCATGGTAAATTTCATTTTGACTTAGAATTTTTAGTTATGGACCCTGGCTATAATGAAATAAACAGGCAGGTTATTATTGACAATGCTAAATGCTTAAATATTCCGATTACTGTTTTTGAAACAGAGATTTTCGACATTGTCGCAGGGGTTGATGAATCACCTTGCTATCTATGTGCAAGAATGAGGAGAGGTCACCTTTACAGCAAAGCGAAAGAGCTTGGCTGCAACAAAATAGCCCTTGGGCACCACTTCGATGATGTCATTGAAACGGTACTAATGAGTATGCTTTACAGCGCAGAAATTAAAACTATGATGCCAAAGCTTCATAGTACAAATTTCGAGGGAATGGAATTAATAAGACCAATGTATATGGTAAAAGAGGCAGATATTTTGGCATGGAAAAGATATAATGATTTGAATTTTATTCAATGTGCTTGTAGGTTTACTGAAAATTGTGTTCTTGGTGATAACGGTGGCGGTTCAAAGCGCCAAGAGATGAAGGCACTTATTAAAAAATTCAGACAAACAAGTGAACATATTGATATGAATATATTCACAAGTGTGCATAACGTAAACTTAGAAACAATTATAGGGTACCGTACAAGAAATGCACGACATAGCTTTTTAGACGAATATGATAATGCTCCTAAAAATTAGACGAAGAATACATTTCTCTAAATATTCCTGGCGACATTTTTTCTTGCTTTTTAAAAAGATGTGAAAAATAGCTACTGCTGTTATACCCTATTAACTCACCAATTTGTGCTATATTTAAATTAAGCCTTGTAATTAATAATTGTTTAGACTTTTGAAGCCTAAGACGGGTTATGTATTCAAAAGGTCTAATTCCGTAAGCTTTGCTAAATAGCCTGCAAAGATGTGGTGGGGTAATATTTATTAAATCTGCAAGTGTTTCTAACTCAACTGGGCAATTAAAATTAGTGGAAAGATAATCGGTTACAGGCTTTAATCTGTCTTGCAGGCTATAAATAGGTGAATAATTATCGGTGCTAATGCATTTTTTAAGTGAAACTAATAATCTGTATAACATAACTGTGCTTTCATCAGTCCATGATTGATTTTTCGGCAGGTTAAGTATATCATTAAATAAACCCTCCAACATATCCATAGAAATAACCTTGAATATTTCGTTTCCAAAATTGAAAATCTGTTCTATGGCATTTCCTTTAAAGGTAATCCAATGTGTTTCCCAAGGCTCAATAGTTGCATAATAATTGTGAGGTGTCTTTGGACTAAGGAAAAAGCCTGATCCAGAACTAACTTTTTGCATCTTTCCTTGTATTAACACATTGCCCTCTCCACTCACACAATATAAAATTTGATAATCATCAATCCCATTTGGGCGATATACTTTTGCTTCGTTATTCGTTATCCCAACTGTGCTTACATAAAAAGGAAGCATTTCATCTTGCTCGGTTAAAATGGGAAAATACATGCTAACGTCCATAAGAGCCTCCATGTTAATATATTTATATATATAATCAAAATAATGATATTGAATAGCGTTATACAATATGTTAATATGATAATATAATTATACAAAATAAAATATAAACCGTCAAGGAGGAAAGTATATGTTAAACACAAATTTGCCTGATTGGCAGAATATGAATGTAATTCATAGGGGGCGAGTGGCTTCGCATTGCACATTGTTGCCATATGCAGATGTAAATGGTGCATTGTCTGGTCAGAGGGGAAAATCACCTTTTTTTAAGCTTCTTAGTGGAGAGTGGAAATTTAACTATGTAACAACTGAAGCTTATTCACCAAAAGGGTTTGAACAGCCAGATTATGATGTTAGCAAGTGGGATAATATCACAGTTCCAAGCTGTTGGCAGTTTTTTGGTTATGGAATAAAGAATTACCTTAATACAAAATATCCGTTTCCTGTTGATCCTCCTTTTGTTCCATACGAAAACCCTACGGGCTGTTACAGAACAGAATTTGTTTTGCCTGAAAATTGGGATAGTAAAAAAGTAAATATAGTTTTTGATGGTGTATGTAACTCATTTCATTTATGGGTAAATGGAGTTGATGTTGGATATAGTCAAGGAAGTCATTTGCCATCTGAATTTGATATAACTAAGCATTTGAAAAAGGGCAAGAATACATTAGCGGTTAAGGTATATCAATGGTCATATTCATCATACTTAGAAGCGCAGGATATGTGGCGTTTTAATGGTATATTCCGTGATGTGTATTTGCTTGCAAGGGAAGATGTTAGCTTAAATGACGTACATATAAACACAACCTTTGATAGTGAATATAAAAACGCAGTGTTAGATGTTTCAGCTTTAATTACTAACCCACAAAGTGATTACTCAATATCGATTTCTCTGTTAAACAAAAAAGGCGAAAGTGTATATAACGAAGAAAAAGCAGTTTCTGATGAGGTTAAATTTTCAAAGGAAATACAAAGCCCATTAAAATGGTCAGCAGAAGAGCCGAACCTGTATTCGTTAATAATTGAGCTTAAAAAAGGCGACATCATTGAGGTAACAAAGATAAATGTTGGCTTTAAGCAGGTAGAAATTAAAAATTCTATGATGCTAATCAATGGCAAACAGGTAAAGCTAAAAGGAGTAAACAGGCACGATACACACCCAGATTTAGGTTATGCAGTATCACTTGACGCTATGATTAAAGATATTACGCTAATGAAACAGCATAATGTAAACACAGTTCGTACCTCGCATTACCCTAATGACCCACGTTGGCTTGATTTATGTGATGTTTATGGCTTGTATGTTGTAGACGAAACAGATATTGAAACTCACGGATTTGCCGACGTTGGTAATTTCAGCAAGATTTCAGACGACCCTGCTTGGGAAGCGTTATATTTAGATAGAGCAGAGCGTATGGTAGAGAGGGACAAAAACCATCCGTCAATTATAATGTGGTCTTTGGGTAATGAATCTGGAAGTGGTTGCAATCACGAGGCAATGGTAAGATGGATAAAAGGTAAGGATGCAACACGCCCTATACATTACGAGGGTGCAGTTGAGGCTGAATATGTAGACGTATTTAGCAGAATGTATGCGGATGTTGACTTCTGCAAGGAGGTTGGAGAGAGGGAGGATGACCCACGACCATTCTTTCAATGTGAATATTCCCATGCAATGGGCAATGGACCTGGCTCTTTGCAGGATTATCAAGATTTGTTTTATAAATATGACCGTTTGATTGGAGGTTGTATTTGGGAGTGGGCAGACCATGGAATGAGGGCAGTTGACGAAAATGGGGTAGAATATTTCACATACGGTGGTGACTATGGCGATTGGCCAAATGATGGTTGCTTCTGTATTGATGGGCTGTGTACACCAGATAGAGTTCCTCATACAGGGCTAATTAACTTTAAAAAGGTTATAGAGCCTGTTCATGTTAACGATGTTGACTCTGCAAATGGAGTTTTAAAGCTAACTAATAAATATGATATGATAAACATTGCAGATGTTTTAGACGGTTATTGGTCGATTTATAAGGATGGTGAGGCTATAGAAAGCGGTGTGCTTGAAAGCATTGACCTTGCGCCACACCAAAGCAAAGAGGTTACAATTCTATTTAGCAAAGATTTGAAATTTGTAGGTGCTGAATATTTTATAAATCTAAGCTTTAGGCTAAAAAAAGACACTGTTTGGGCTAAAAGTGGGCATGAGGTTGCATATTCACAAATTCAAATACCGTGTAAGGCTATTAATGAAGTAGTGGCGATTAACTCAATGGAAAGCCTTAATGCTGTTGAAATTGACCATAAAATAATCGTAGACGGAAGTGAATTTCAAGCTGTTTTTTGTAAGGTAGCTGGAATAATTGAAAAATTAAGCTTTAAGGGCTTGGAAATTATTAATCAAGGGCCAAAGCTTAATGTTTGGTGGGCACCAACAGATAACGACTGGACGTTTGGCAATGGTTTTGAAAAGAAATGGCGAGATGCAGGGCTCGACCACCTTAAACATTATGTAAAAAATGTTGAACTTATAGAAAACAACGAAAAATTGGCAAAGATTGAGGTTACAGCAACGCTTGCAACACCGTTTATGTTACCTGCTTTTTTTATTAAATATTTATATACTGTTTATGGAAACGGTGATATAACTATAAATACTGATGTTACAACAGGAAATTATGTGTATGAAAACGAGCTTCCTAACCTGCCGAAAATAGGGTTGCAATTGCTTTTAAATAAAGGTTTTGATAATATGGAATGGTTCGGCAGAGGGCCGCATGAAAATTATAGTGACAAAAACGAAAGCGCATTAGTAGGAATATATTCAGGAAGTGCTGATGAACAATTTGAAAATTATGTTCGTCCACAGGAAAATGGCAATAAAACTGACGTTAGATGGCTTGCTATGACTAACTTGCGTGGCTCTGGAATTTTAGTTAGTGGCATGGAGCTTATAAACGTAAGCGCACGCCATTACACAGATGAAAACCTTACAAAAGCAACACATACAAACGAGCTAAAAAGAATTGATGAAATAGTGCTAAATATTGACCACAAGGTATCAGGCGTAGGCTCTGGAAGCTGTGGACCTGTAACACTCGACAAATATTTAGTAAACCCTGAAAACACAAGCTTTACAGTGCGTTTGCGTCCATTCTCAAAAGACGAATGGTCACCAAATGAATTATCAAAAACATTACCCGAGAAATAATATACTAAAAATATGGGATTGAGTTTATACTCAATCCCATATTTCCGCTAAACTTCAAAATTTTTGTGTTTATAAATTCAAATTATATGTTATAATATAATTGATGGAAACGGTGTTAAATATAACTATTTAAGTTTCATTGTTGGTGAACCCCATAAATTCTATTTAAAATACCTGTTCAAAAGACCCTCAAAAGCCTTACCATGACGAGCTTCATCTTTGCACATTTCGTGTACTGTGTCGTGTATTGCGTCAAGGTTAAGCGCTTTTGCTCTTGTTGCAAGGTCTTTTTTACCAGCAGTTGCGCCATATTCAGCGTCAACACGCATTTGTAGGTTTGTTTTTGTATCCGGAGCAACAACTTCGCCTAAAAGCTCTGCAAATCTTGAAGCGTGGTCTGCCTCTTCAAAAGCAATTCTTTTATACGCTTCAGCAACCTCTGGGTAGCCTTCTCTATCTGCCTGTCTACTCATTGCAAGATACATACCAACTTCCATACATTCACCATTAAAATTAGCACGAAGGTCTGCCATTATATCTTCTGGTGAGCCTTGCGCAACGCCTATTCTATGCTCGTCTGCCCAAACACGCTCTCCAGCCATTTCGCTGAATTTTGAAGATGGTGCTGAACATACAGGACATTTCTCTGGTGGCATATCGCCCTCGTGAACATATCCACAAACTGCACATATAAATTTTTTCATTTTAAATCCCCCTAATAATAATTTTTTTCTTATTATTAGTTTATCATATTTTTTTAAATAATCAATCTTTTTTTTGTAAAATTTTAAAAACAATGTTAATTTCCTTGCGCTACATAGTCCTTAAAGCCTTCATAAATATAGGTTGCCAATTTTTTTTGATATTCTGTTTGCCTAAGCAAGGCTTCCTCTTCGGCGTTAGATAAAAAGCCACATTCAACTACAATCGCAGGTGCAGTCGTTCCTTTTAACATATAAACCTCATTTGGAACTGGCTTTGCAACACGAGTATTGCCATCGTTTAAGCCACTAATTAGCTTTGCTTGAACCTTTTCACCAAGACTTTTGCTTTTATCATTGTTTGCGTAAAAAACCTGAGCACCCTTGTATTTTGCTTGCTCAAATTTATTCATATGTATGCTCAAAAATGCAACAGCGCCACTTTCGTTAAGGGTTTTTTTGCGGTTTTCAAGGTCAGAACGTTTTTGGTTTCTTATTTTTTTGCTATCGGTTGTATGAAGCGAAGTATCATCTGACCTCGTCATTATAACCGTCTTGCCATCACTTTCGGCAATTTCCTTTAAAAACATAGCAACCTTCAAATTTATATCTTTTTCAAGTGTGCCACTTCCCCCAACTGCACCACCGTCCAAACCACCATGACCTGCATCAATAACAATTGTATTAGGCGCAACAGGCGCAGGGGCAGATAGTGATGAAGTAAATAAGCTGTATGACATAAATGCAAGGGCTAAAATTAGTGCGAAAAACAGTAAATTTATTCTGCGAATTATAATAAACAAAAAAATCACCTCGGAATAATATATGAGGTGATTTTTTGATTTATTCTATTTAATAGTTAACCTTATTTCTTTTTTCTTTTTAAAGCAGATATTTTATCTAAAACAGAGAAGTTTTTCATTCCTGCAAAATATGCAATAAAAGATGTGATTGGTAAAACTGCGATTGATACGAAAAGTGCCAAGATAGAAATATTTGCATCAGACTTATAAAACCCTAAAAATGGCATATACCATACTTTTGCAATAAAGCTAACCAATATAGAATTAACATCAAATGCAATGAGTAAAATGAATATTAGCCCAACTAACAAAGGTATAAAGCAAGCAATTACAGCCCTTAATGGACTTTCTTTAACCTCGTTATATGCCTTGCCTTCTATTCTGCCAAAATTCCAAGCATCAGAATATATAAGTGAAATGTAAAAAAGACTTGTTGCAATTGAAAAATTATACATTCCCCATTTTTCTATAGCCCACCCGAATGCTATAAACAAAAAAACCGTCAATGCAAGGGAAAGTATATGCGTCCATAAAAATTTTAAGCTTTGTTTAACCAATGAGTTCATAAAATATCCACCCACTTTCAAAAATAATTTTATCATATAATATATAAAAAAGCAACCCTACTTGTACTCATTTCAATTTTGTTGCATATGTATAAATTAGTATAAAACTTAACATATATGTATTGTAATTTTAAGAGATTATTGATATAATATCAAAATAAACTAATATGGGGAAATATAGCGAATTAAGACTAAAATTAAAAAAAGGGGGAAGTAAAGAATGAAAGTTTTCAACGTAGTAAGGGCATTAATTAGTGGTTTGCTTGTAAGCCTTGTTCTTCCAGTTATTGCATTTGCAAGTGAGGCAGATTTACCAATACCTGACCTTTCGCAAACTCAACAGAATTTCTTGTATGCAGGAATAGTTATTTGCATACTTGGTATGGTATTCGGGTTCTACCAATTTATAAAGGTTAGAAACCTTAGGGCTCATGCTTCAATGCTTGATGTTGCAGCTACAATTTACGAAACCTGCAAGACGTACTTAATTCAACAGGGTAAGTTTTTAGGAATATTGCTATTTTTTATCGGTATTTGTATTGCGTTTTACTTTGGCGCATTAAAGGGCACAAGCGTTGGTGGAGTATTATTTATATTATTATGGACAGTTATAGGTATACTTGGTTCATACGGTGTAGCTTGGTATGGCATACGAATGAATACACTTGCAAACAGCAGAATGGCGTTTTCATCATTAGAAAAAAAGCCACTTAAACTGCTTAATATACCACTTGATGCTGGTATGAGCATTGGCGTACTTTTAATATGTGTAGAGCTTATAATGATGCTTATTATTATGCTTTTTGTTCCAAGACAGTTAGCAGGCGCAAGCTTTATTGGCTTTGCGATTGGTGAATCACTTGGTGCAAGTGCACTTCGTATTGCTGGCGGTATATTTACGAAGATTGCAGATATCGGGTCTGACCTTATGAAAATCGTATTTAAGATAAAAGAAGATGACCCTCGTAACCCAGGCGTTATAGCTGACTGTACTGGTGACAATGCTGGTGACAGCGTAGGTCCAACAGCAGATGGCTTTGAAACTTATGGTGTTACGGGCGTTGCACTTATTTCATTTATAGTTCTTGCAGTTGGCGCATCACTACAAACTGAACTTTTAACATGGATATTCGTTATGCGTATACTTATGGTTGTAACGTCAATTGGTGCCTTCTATATTAACAAGGCACTTAGCCATGTAGCGTATAGCAATAAAGAGGATATGGATTTTGAGCAACCACTAACAAATTTAGTTTGGATAACATCTGCTCTTTCAATTGCTGTAACCTTTGCTGTTAGTTATTTCCTATTAGGGCCAACCTCCGGCTCGGAAGTTTTTAAACAATCAGCTAACCTATGGTTCGTGCTTTCCTTGATTATAAGCTTAGGCACACTTGGAGCAGCTTTAATTCCAGAATTCACAAAAATATTTACCAGCCCAAAATCTGCTCACGTTCAAGAAACAGTTGTAGCTTCAAGAGAGGGTGGACCTTCACTTAACATTCTTGCAGGGCTAATTGCTGGTAATTTCAGCGCATTTTGGATTGGTATGGTATTCTTTGGACTAATGTTCGCAGCATATATGGCAAGCCTTCAAGGTTTAGCCGATATTATGATATATGAATCAATCTTTGCTTTTGGTCTTGTTGCATTTGGTTTCCTTGGAATGGGACCTGTTACCATTGCGGTTGACAGCTATGGACCTGTTACCGATAATGCTCAATCTATATATGAGCTTTCACTTATTGAAACTATTCCAAATATTGAAAAAGACATTGAAAAGGATTTTGGATTTAAACCAGATTTTGAAAAGGGTAAGCATTACCTTGAAGCAAATGATGGAGCGGGGAATACCTTTAAAGCAACTGCAAAGCCTGTGCTAATTGGTACAGCTGTTGTTGGTGCTACTACGATGATATTCTCACTAATTCTGCTTATACAAAAAGAATTAGGCGTTGATCCAAGCGCAATTTTGAACCTATTAAACCCATACACAATTCTTGGTTTCCTCTGTGGTGGTTCTGTTATTTACTGGTTTACTGGTGCATCAACACAAGCAGTTTCCACTGGTGCTTACAGAGCAGTTGAATATATAAAAAATAATATACAGCTTGATGAAAATGCAGACCGAAAAGCTTCTACTGAAAAATCAAAAGAGGTTGTGAAAATTTGTACTCAGTATGCACAAAAAGGTATGCTAAATATATTTATCGCAATATTCTCGTTTACAATGGCATTTGCGTGCTTCTCTGCCCCATCAGGTGCTAATAATAATCCGGTTGGTTTCTTTATATCATACTTAATTTCAATAGCTGTAATTGGCCTTTTCCAAGCTGTATTTATGGCAAACGCAGGCGGTTGTTGGGATAATGCAAAGAAGGTTGTAGAGGTTGATTTAGGCGAAAAGGGAACAGCATTACATGATGCAACCGTTATTGGCGACACAGTAGGCGACCCTTTCAAGGATACTTCATCAGTTGCTCTTAACCCAATAATTAAGTTTACTACTTTATTTGGACTTTTAGCGATGGAAATAGCAATTTCAGAAACATTTAGAAGTGTTGCTCCATATGTTGGTTTTGCATTCTTTATTGTAGCGCTTGTATTCGTGTGGCGTTCATTCTATAAAATGAGAATAAATATTAAATAAAAAACCTTGCAAAAAAGACGTTATGATTAAGTAACGTCTTTTTGCTATTTTCTACACAAAACCTTTTCAACAAATATTTCTACAATTTTCGGGTCAAACTGCACGCCTGAATATTTTTTTATTTCTTCAACAGCCTGCTCGTCGCTTAATGTTTCCCTGTAAACTCTGCTCGATGTCATTGCATCATACGCATCTGCAATTGCAATAATCCTTGCTCGTATGGCGATTTCTTCTCCTTTAAGGCCTTTTGGATAACCCTTACCATCCCATCTTTCGTGATGTTCCAGTACATAATCAGCAATTTCAGAAAACTCATTTACCGAGCTTAGTATTCGATATCCAATTTCCGAATGTCTTTTAATTTCATTCCATTCTTCATCATTTAACTTTTCAGGTTTATCAAGAATTTTCGCTTCAATCCCTATTTTACCTATATCGTGCATAAGTCCCGCTATTCTAATTTGATTGATTTCGTCCTTTGCAAAGTCCATATTTGTTGCAATATCTACGCAAATTTCGCTAACTCTTTTTGAATGTAGCATTTCTCTATTACTTTTTTCATAAAGCGTGTTCATTATTAAATCTATTGTTTTACGCCTCATGCTTGAGCTTTCAGAAAGCTTGCACCTGTACATAGTATCCTCTGCTCTTATAAACACTTCATTCAAATTGTCAAATTTATTCTCTTTTACAGCAAAACCAGTAGAAATTGATAAAATAATATTGCAAACTTTTTCATTTGAAATGCTTTGATTTATGCGGTCAATAATTTTATTCGCATTTACAGCATCAGTTTCTGGTAGTAAAATAACAAACTCATCGCCACCAATTCTAACAACAACATCTTCTGCTCGGCATTCTCTTTTTATAATATGAGCAATAACCTTTAAAATTTCATCCCCTGCTTGATGACCAAACGCATCATTTGTAAGCTTTAAACCGTTGACATCTGCCATTACCAAAGTTAAGGGGAAATATTTTTCGTTATCAAGCCTTTGTATCGCTTTTTCATAAAACCTACGATTATATAGACCAGTTAGAGTGTCGTGAAAACTTAAAAATTCAATCTTTTCATCGGCTTTTTTTCTCGCTGTAACATCTCTTACTATGCTGAGAAGACCTTGGCTATTACCTATCGATATTCCCTTTGAACTAACGTCTACATTAATAGCAGTACCGTCTTTTTTAAGGTGAACAGTTTCGAAAAATACACCATTTTCATTTGCTTGTTTCATTTGTTCAACTGCTACTTTCTCATCACAAGAGTGCCTTAACTCAAATATTTTCATTTTTAAAAACTCTTTATATGTATACCCATAAAGCTTCGTGGCAACATTATTGGCTTCAAGAATATTACCTTCAAGGTCTATAAAGAAGATACAATCATTTGCGTTCTCAAAAATAAGCCTAAACTTTTCATCCCTATTTTGTAGGGTTTCTTCTGCCTTTTTTCGTTCGCTAATTTCTTCTTCCAAAAGAGTATTAATTTTCTGTATTTGTCCTGTTCGTTCTATAACCTTATTCTCCAAATTATCATTTAACTTGTAAATTTCTATTTCTGCATTTTGCCGCTCTATAATCTCTTTTTCAAGCAAACCATTAGCCTTTTTTAGTTCAATATTTATGTATTCAAGTTGATTCGTTCTATCCATTACTTTATATTCAAGCTCCATATTCAAATTTTCAAGTTTATCTTTTGCATCTATAAATTTTTTTAATGAGGCAAGCGAAAGAGAATAGATAAGCAAGGCAGTAACAAATACATAAACCCAACCCTTTAATATACTTATAATAGTGGCAGTTGCTTTGTCTGGAATTAAAAGCTCTACCAATTTATCAGACAACAATATCCACAAGCAACCGATAATAAAATATATCAATGTTATTTTAAGAGCGTGCTTTTCTGCACTATACTTAGTAAAAGAATTAAAAATATTTTTAATCAAGATAAATATCCCTCCTATTTTATACTAAGTTCATAAATTTAAAATATGTCATATTTCTACTTAAAAGTACAATGACATAGCAATTGTACACCATTTGTGCGTAATTTTCAATATAATTTGATAAATAAATTATTCGAAACAGAAGGTTCTCTTAAAACACAAAAAACTGCCGATAAAAATCGACAGTTTTTTGTGTTGATGTCTATAAGCACGGTTTTTGATACAATTTAATTATTCTAACCGAGGGGGCTACATAAATTCCTTAGGGGGTTACATTTTACAGAGGGGGGTTACATTATTAACTACTGCCTGAAAAGTACTTATAGCATATCTAAAAAATCATTAAGCTCAATATGTGCCATTTCTAAGATGCCTTTTAATGTTCCTTTTGCTACTTCACTATGATTTGGTATAATTACTATTTTGCTGTCTTTAACATATTTTATATGACTACCTTTTTGACTTTTATATGAAAAGCCAAACTTCTCCAGTGCCTTAATAATTGTATCAGGTTTTAGTATAGGATATTTCGAACCCATTATATTGCAACCTCCAAAGTAGTTACAAATATCGGTTCAAAGGTTGTTTCTTCTTTAGTATCTTCATAATAAAGAGCAATTGCCTCGCTTAAATTTATCATAGCCTCATCAATAGTTATTCCTTGTGAAACTACACCATTTTCCAAGCTTTTTGCAACATACCAATTTTCTTCTTTTTGTATAACAACTGTGCATTTAACGCTCATAAAAACACCATCTTTCTTTCTTTAATATAGCATATTATATGCAAAAAGTCAATTAAAAATTCAAAAACGGTTCCCAATGTATTCTTTCTTATTTATTTTAATTTAGCCACAAAAAGGCACACTTATTATTAATATCAGCGCATCAAAACTTATGAAATTTCTTTTAACGATAAATACAAAATAAAAGAAAATCTATTCAATGGAAATAGTATAGAGGTCAAGCTGGTAAATCAAACGTATTTTCATATTTATATAGTGTGAATCTCCATGAATAATAAAAATGGCTTAAAAAATAATATATTCAAATAAAACTATCGTAATATATTTTTAATCAGTCCAATTTTTTGTTTCAATTCTAAATTTTCTTTTTTCAATTCATTTATGATATTTAAATTATTAATTTTTAAATCATTTTCTAAAAGAAAATCAATACTAACTTCAAAATAGGTAGATAATGCCTTTAAGGTTTTACTATCTGGCATACGTATTCCTGCTTCGTACATAGCAATTGTACTCTTTGATTTCGCTATAAGTTCGCCTAATTCTTTTTGCTTTAGGCCTTTGCTATTTCTTAATTGTTTTAATATATCACCAAACATTTTTTATCTCCCCAATCTCATAATAAACTATCACTTGAATCTATTAAAATTATACCAATAATGTAATACTCTGTCAAACTCACTGTTATTGAATATTATTAAGAAAAATTAGTAATATTTTCGTTGTGATTTTTGGTGAATTTTGATATAATATTGGAAAATGTAATATTATTTAAATGCACTTCATTTTTGTGTAAATATTACAAAAAATTGGGTTGCGATTAAAATTAAAATTCATATTATCTCATATCTCGTTATTATATAAAAGTTTAAGGAGTGTATTGTATATGCGTATTGCTATTTGTGATGATGAATCAAGTGTTGTAGAATTTGTACATGAGGAATTAATCAAAACTTTGAGCAAATTAAATAAAAAATATGCGATTGATAAATATTATAATGGTCATGATCTAATTGATAATTATAATTTCCAATATGACTTAATTTTTCTAGACATAAAATTAAAGGAATCTGACGGCTATGAAGTTTCAAAATTAATACGCAAAATTGATAACGATGTTATTATCATATTTTTAACATCATATTCGAATTATGTATTTGATGGTTACAAGGTTAATGCGTTTAGATACATTCTGAAAGATGTATTTCAAGATGAAATAGAAAAATTAATGATGGATGTTACTGAAATAATAAAGTTACCAAAACACCGTATTGTTTTGAAACAAAAAAATGGTGATATAAGAATAGAGTGTGAAGATATCCTTTATATTTCCAGTCAATTGAGGAAAATCACAATATTTACATGCTACGAAGAATATAAAACCTATGGGAAATTAAGTGAATACGAAAATGATTTATTAAAGTGTAAATTTATTAGATCACATCAGGGATATTTAGTTAATTCAAAATATATTAGAATGTTGGTTAAGGATGGGGTGTTGCTTGACAATAACACATACATCCATATAAGTAGAAAACGCATGAACGAGACGAAAAAGAAAGTGATGGAATATATGAGATGAATGATTTGAATCAGTTTGTCGAGCTATTTATAACGATATTTGAAGCTATACTTATATTCAGTTTTTTTGATAGTAACTTAGGGCGTAAATATGATATCAAAACATTATATTTTGTATTGCTATTTATATGCATATTAGTTGTATATTGTACAGATAAAATCAAATTGTTTGTCAATTACAAAGCAATTATTGTTATTATAATGTATTTAATGATGTCCATTTCGTTTTATAATGGTAAACTTAGAAATAGAATAATTGCAAGTATTATTATAATTACATTATTGATTTTTGCTGATTTAGTAACATTCAGTATCGATAATATATTAAAATTATTATTACAAAGTATGGAATTTGATTCAGAATACAAAAGAATTTTGATGCTATTTATCTCTAAGATAATATTTTTTGTATTAGTTAAGTTATGTAGTAAAAGAGAACTTATAACATATAAAGAAAATAAGTTAAATATAATATATTGGCTCTTGTTGTTTTCGATTCCAATGATTACAATAATTTTATTTCTCGTAGTTTTTTTTAGCTTGCAATTTATACCTACAAGTTATAATGTGTATTGGTTAATGCTAATCGCATCAGTTGGGTTATTATTTTTGAATCTATTGGTTTTCTATGTTTTTGAAGCACTTTTAAAAGGTAGTCAAATACAACTTAAATATAACTTGATGGAACAACAGCATAAATTACAGATAAAACATTTTGAAGATACAGGTAAAAAACAAAATGAATTACGTTACATAAAGCATGATATAAAAAATCATATTTTTTGTATCCAAACTTTACTTTGCAAAAATAAATTAAATGATGCAATTGATTATATATCGCACATAGATAGTAGACTGACTCAAACAAATGCATATAGTGATTGTGGTAATATTATTATTGATGCAATTGTAAATGATAGATGTAGTATTTGTGAATCAGAAGGTATAAAAACAATAATAAAAATTAACATTCATGAGCATTTAAATATAGATAATGATGATTTATGTATTGTATTGGTTAATACAATTGATAATGCATTAGAAGCTTGTCGAAAAATAGATGGTGATTATAAGCTGATAGACATTTGTATTGAGTATAAAAAAGAAATTCTTTTTATATGTATAAAAAATAGTTTTTCTAATACTCCTATTATGCATGATGAAAAATTTATTACTGATAAAGGTGATTATGAATACCATGGTATAGGTCTTAGCAATGTGAAATCAACTGTAAATAAGTACAATGGCTATGTAAATATAACAGCCAAAGACAATGTTTTTGAGGTAGAAATATTTATGTGTAATAAATAATTACCAAATCTGACATTAAAAACTACCAAATCTGACATTTTAGAATTTTTTCCAATAAGATGTGCTATATTTTGATTAAAGATATTCGAGGAGACAAGCCTATGATTACTTTAATTTCTAAAAATATAGTGCATTTTTTTATTGAACAAGAAGTAGTTAAATTAGAAGATGAAGAAGTGTATAAGTATGGTACGGAAATGGTCATATCAACAAGTGCAAGTATACTGGTAACTTTAATTATAAGCATTATTTTTAGGGAATTATTATATATGACGATATTTTATTTGTTTTTTATCCCACTTAGAATGAATGTAGGTGGTTACCATGCTAATTCATACGAGAAATGTTTTGTTACTACTGTTAGCGCATACCTATTATACATATTAGTATTAGTTTATTTATCAAAAAGTTTATTTGTGTATATTGGGTTATTTTCTATAATAATTTCATTACCTATAGTTTTTATATATGCACCTATGATACACAAAAATAATATCATCAATAAATCAGGTGTGGTGAAAAGGAAAATACTGAGTAGGGTTTTTGTAGTAGTAGATTGTTTTATAATTATTTTATTATTAAACAAATTAGATTATAAAATGACAACTGCTATTAGCTTATCTTTAATGATGGTAACAATTAGTATGATAATAGAAATATTAAGAGATTGGAGGTGTTCACAATGAAAAAATATTTGTACAGAATGGCTACAACATTAAGTTCTATTGCATTGTTTGTAGCGTTATTAGCAGATGGAGCAAAAAGTGCAATCATTTATCATCAGCCACAGATTCCAAAAGCGTTGGACAAGTTTAGGAAAGTATAAAAAAACAAATTATCTATTACACTTTTTTGAGGTTCTTTTTTTGTGCTTTGTAATGTTAAAATCCTTTTGTAACGCTTTTGTAATATAAAGGATTTGCACTACAAAAATAAAAGAGAACCTCAAGACTGTGTTGTAATGCTTTGAAATCAATTGAAACAGTAGCAAAAGCATAGTTGTGGAGGATATTTTGTAATGCAGAAAATCAGATTAATCTTAGCTAATAACAATATGGAATTTTGTTCTTTAGTTAGAGACTATATTGCTATGGTTAATGATATTGAACTTATATGTGTAGCAAAAGATGGACTTGAAGCACTTAGAATGGTAAAACAAGAGCAACCTGATATATTGGTTTTGAGCAGTGTAATGCCAAACCTTGATGGTATTGGAGTGCTTAGTGTTCTTGCGGGGCTTGAAAATGTTATTGGGTTTAAAAGACCAAAGGTTATCACCATTTCTGCTTATATTTCTGAAGATTTCATGATAAAAGCATACAAGTTAGGTGTGGATTATCAAATGTATCGCATAATAAATATTGAAGAATTAGTAATGTGCTTACATGAGGTAGCAGATAAATCAACCAATAAAAATGTAAAAATATCTTCAACGACTGAAATTAAATTACTAGAAGCCATGCATCTAGGATAATATAACGAGCAACAATAGGTATTTTAAACCACATTCTAATGAGATTCTAACCCTTTGAATTATTAACTATTTTATCATTTGAAAATGCAATAATTAAAATTTCGGGTATATGATACTCCTAAATGCGGTGCAATAAGTTCTAATATAGTTGCATCATATACATTTTTTTTGTTAGATTCTAATTGAGCTATTTCAAACATACTAACTCTATAGTTGATAAGTTCAGATAATTTATCTAAAGAAATTCGTTTTTTTCTTCTTAATGTTTTTAAATACTCTCCAAATAGTATGATAATCACCTCAATCATAGAATACTAATTACAAGAATCTCGTTATCCATAGTATACAATACCAAAATATTACACCGCAATATTTAATCTGTCAATATAATTTTAATAGATATTTGTAGTTTTAAATGCAATTTAGGAGTGTTCCAAATGAAAAGTCAAATTAGTAAAAAGTTTTATCTGAGCTTTATTTGCGCAATTTTATTATCAATATCACTTTTAACTGCCTGTGGTGAAAAGGTGCAACAAACTTCTGCTATTCCATATCCACCACAAACAGCTACTATGGTGAGCCCAATACCAAGTAAAATACCAATGCCAACTTCAACTGTTGCGCCAACATCTACATCTGCACCAACTACCACCCCTAAACAAACTGCTGTACCAACTAAACAAGTTGAAAAAGAGCAAATAGTTTATATAGGTAAAACTGGCAACAAATATCATATTGCAGGGTGTAGAACTTTAAAAGGTAACGATATACCTATCTCTTTAACTGAAGCATTAAAAGAAGGCAGAGAACCCTGCAAAGTATGTCATTGATTATAGGGAGGAAAATTCATGTTTTCCCAAAAAAACAAAAAAGTAAAGCTAACAAAAAATATAATTGATGCAATTTCAGAGTGTGAGACCCCATAAAATTGGACATGTTTACAAAGTAGAAAAAAGATAGAAAATCTGCCTCCGATGTGGTATAATATACCTATTGTAAATGGTAAAATAAAGTGTACAAAATTCCGCCAATGAAAATATACATATTTTCGCCACAAAGTGTACAATTTCTCGCCAACAAATATACAGTTTTCCTGTTTTAAGGTACAATGAAGACAAAACACCTTAGAACGGAGGCTGGAGAAATGAAAGGATACAATATGTACACTAAAATTCAACAACTTAAAGAAAAAGGGTTTAAAACCAATGCTGTGGCGAATCAATTAAATATCCATCGTGAAACCGTTAAGAGATATTGGAATATGACGGTTGATGAATTTGAAAATTTTTCATATTCCCTCTGTAAGACAAGTCTGCTTTCAAGCTATGAATCCGTAATATTATCGTGGCTTACACAGTTTCCAACAATGTCGGCGGCACAAGTCTGCGATTGGCTTAAAGAGCATTACAAAGAATATTTTGCAGAACGCACTGTAAGCCGTTATGTTAAAAATCTGAGGAATGAGTATAACATTCTAAAAACCGTGCTTCCTCGTGATTTTGAAGCGGTTGAAGATCTCCCTCTTGGTAAGCAACTTCAAGTTGATTTCGGCGAGGAATGGATGAAATCAATAGATGGTTCAAAAGTTAAGGTTCGGTTTGTTGCATTTGTATTGGCAAATTCCAGATATAAATATACCCAATTTCAAAATAGAGCATTTACAACCGTTGATTTGGTGAACGCTTGCAATAATTGTTTTAAATTTTTCGGTGGTGTTCCCTTAGAGTTAGTATTTGATCAAGACTCTATTGTAAGTGTTTCGGAAAACTATGGTGACGTTATCCATACATATGAATTTGAAAAACTACGGCAGCAATTAGGGTTTAGCGTTTACCTGTGCCGTGCTGCAGACCCTCAAACAAAGGGCAAAGTTGAAAATTGTGTTAAATTTATCAAATACAACTTTTTGCATAACAGATTGTATGTAAATGATGAAATTCTTAATGCTTGTGCATTGGAATGGTTGGACAGAACAGGCAATGGCAAGGTTCATTCAACGACTAAGAAAATACCCAAAGAAGCATTTGAAATAGAACGAGAATATCTAAAACCCTTGTTAGAAATACCTGTATATGCTTGTAGCCAAATATATCGAACCGTTCGTAAGGATAACACAATTTTGTATGATAGCAATCGCTATTCCGTGCCTGTTGGTACATACAACAGGCAAAAAGAGGTTGAAATTAAGCCTATTGATGGAACCTTAATTATCAATACAACCTTTGGCGACTATATTTGTGATCATCCAATATCCTCGGCAAGAGGAGCTTTGATTAAAAATACTAGTCATAGCAGAGATACTTCAAATCCGATTGATAAGTTGCAAAGCGAGATAGATGAAGCATTAAGCTTTAAGGCAACAGAGTTTTTGCAAATTATCCGCACAGAAAAGGTAAGGTATTCTCGTGACCAATTTAAACTACTTCAAAGCCTTTGCGATAAATACGGAGCAACCGCAACACTTTTGGCAATAGAATTTTGCATGTCAAGCAAGCTGTATAGTGTAACCTTTGCCAAAGAATATTTGGAACATCTAAATAAACCAAAGCAAGAATTTAAGAAATTACCCATACCTGTAAGTAATAACAAATATCATATTTCCACAGAAAAGCGTTCGGTTGATGTTTACGCAAAGGCAGGTGGTGTATGATGAAGGTTTCAGAAAATATTCAAGCATTAACCTCTTCGCTGAGGCTTAGCAGAATAGACCTTGAAAAATTATTAAATGGTAAAAACAACCTTACACCACTTGAAACGATTGAGTTATTCTTAACAGAGCAACAAAGACTACGCACCGATAAGCAAAACTTAATACGCAGAAAACGAGCAAATTTACCAAATGAAAAAACCATTGATGGCTTCGATTTCGGCTTTCAACGCAGTATTTCTAAAGAGCAAATACTAAGGCTTTCGGATATGACTTGGGTGGAGCAGGCATACAATATTTGCTTTTTAGGTCCACCTGGAATTGGTAAAACACATCTTGCTTTAGCTCTTGCCACAAAAGCCTTAGATTTAGGCTATGCCGTCGCTTTTACTACGCTTGATGATTTAATAAAGATATTGAAAACATCTGAAATATCTGCAATAAGCAAGCGAAAATTAAAGGTTTTTGATACATCGGCATTAGTGATAGTTGATGAAGTTGGTTTTTTGCCACTTGACCAATCCGAGGCAAATCTGTTTTTTGGTTTTGTTTCTTCAATGTCCGAAAGAACCTCAATGATTATTACCTCAAACAAAGGCTTTGATGAATGGACTGAGTTTTTAGGCGATGCAACAATAACAACCGCTATTTTAGACCGTTTAATTCATCATTGTGAGATTCTAAATATGACAGGAAACAGTTACCGTTTAGAACATAGAAAAGCAATTTTACGTTAATATAATTTTATTGTACATTTTGTGGCGAAAAATTGTACATTTTACTTGACTGCTTACACCTATCTGAGGCGATTTTTATGATGAGTAAAAAAGACGGTCAAATGCAAATGATAGTAATGTATATTTGTGGACTCATACCACAAAAACATTTACTTAAACAAATAGATAAATATATAAACTTTGATTTTATAGGTGAAAAAGCTATGCCATATTATTCGAAACTATGGAGAAAATCTATTGATCCATTTTGTATGATAAAAATGTTGCTTATGCTTTGACTGCTTATGCGGGTATTGATGCTCCACCGTATCAATCAAGAGCTTTTAGCACAACTGAACGTCATAGCTCAAAACGTGGCAACAGGTATCTTCGTAAAACAGGCTACGAGGTTATGCAATCTTTAATCCAACATAAGCCTGATGAGGATTGTTGTGGTTCAATTTATTCAGAAAAAGCGAGCAGAAGTCAAAGCTTGAAAAGAAGCTATGATTGCTGGTTTTAACAAATTCCTGCGCATTTGCTATGATAGAGTTTCTGAAGTTTATAACCAAATTGATGAACAATTGAAACCCACATAAAAAATTTCTGTTTTACTAATTGATTTTCTTTAGCAGGTTTCAGGTGATAATTTAAATATACAATTATAATCACGAAAGGAAGTTTTTTATGAGTTTAACTCCAAAAGAAATTCTTAAGGAATATGTTAGCAGTCAAGATTTCACAACCACTTCTGATGTAATGAAAGCAAAGAAAGAAATGTTCTAAGATGTGCTTCAACAGGTTATGGAGAGTGAGTGTAGTATGCATTTAAGCATATTCTTCAGTATGCATTTAAGCATATTCTTCAGTTAGACTTGACAGAGGTGCATTTTAATTGTAAACTATTAGTATGAATCATGTCATTTTTATTTGGAATATGTACTTTTTTGAAACATAAATAGAAATAATAATTGACAAAAGGAATGGTTATATGGGGATTTACTTATTTGAACACAATGAAATTGCTTACGACTCTGCTGTTACAATGATGTCAGAAGTAGGGAAGGCAGCTATTATTCACCCCACCGGTACTGGTAAATCATTTATCGGTTTTAAATTAGCAGAGCAAAATTCCAATAAGGTCATATGCTGGCTTTCGCCGAGTGAATATATTTTTAAAACGCAACTTGAAAATTTGAAAGCGGCTTCTGATGATTATGAACCGAAAAATATTATATTTTTAACCTATGCGAAGCTAATGCTAATGGGTGAAGAAGTAATTTCGGAAATACAGCCGAATTATATCATTCTAGATGAATTTCACCGTTGCGGTGCTACCGAGTGGGGCAAGGGTGTGGATAAGTTGCTTAAAACATTTCCAAACTCACCTATTCTTGGACTTTCTGCAACCAATATTCGTTATCTTGACAATCAACGAGATATGGCAGATGAGTTATTTGAAGGTAATATTGCTTCCGAAATGACATTAGGCGAAGCAATTGTTCGCAATATACTTCTGCCTCCGACTTATATTATATCTGTTTATTCTTTTCAGAAGGAACTTGAACGATATCAAAAACGTGTCAGTCAAATGAAAAGCTCTGGCATACGAGATTCAAATCAAAAATATTTAGATGCTTTACGTCGCTCACTTGAAAAAGCAGACGGCTTAGATGTGATTTTCAGTAGGCATATTAAGGAAAAGAACAGCAAATATATTGTTTTTTGTGCTAATTATGAGCATATGCAAGAAATGGTAAGTCATGTTTATGAGTGGTTTTCGGGTATTGATATAGAACCACATATCTATTCTGCTTATTCAGATGACCCATCCACAAGCAAGGAGTTTATTTCTTTTAAGCAAGATACAAGTGAGCATTTGAAGCTTTTATTTTGCATTGATATGCTAAATGAAGGTGTCCACATAGACGATGTTTCGGGTGTTATTTTATTTCGACCAACTGTATCACCTATTATTTACAAGCAACAAATTGGAAGAGCTTTGTCTGCCAGCAAAAGCAAAGAACCGATTATATTCGATATTGTCAACAACTTTGACAATTTGTATAGCATTGGTACTATCCAAGAGGAAATGCAACTTGCTGTAACTTATTACCGCAGTTTTGATAATGATTATAACATAATTAGCGATAAATTCAATATTATTGATGAAACTCGAGATTGCAGGCAACTTTTTGATGAGCTGCAAAATAGCTTATCAGCATCGTGGGATTTGCTATATTTGGTAGCAAAGATATATTACGAAAAACACGGAAATTTAGATGTCCCCAAAAGATACACAACAGAAGACAAGATCTCTCTTGGTTCATGGCTTATGACCCAACGCCGTGTCAGAAGTGGTAAGATACCAGGTATATTGACTGAAAAACAAATCAAGAAGCTTGATGACATAGGTATGATTTGGGATAATCGTCTTGAGCTTGCGTGGGAGCAGAATTATAGGGAAGCACAAGCTTATTATGATATTTATGGTGACTTAAACGTAAATGTCAACTATATAACTCCAAATGGATTTGCACTTGGAACATGGATCGCCAATTTGCGTCAAAAGCGAATCGGTAATATTCAAGCTTTATTATTAAATGATGAACGTATAGCAAGACTTGATAGAATTGGAATGATATGGGATAAATTTAGTTATATTTGGGAACAGAATTTTTTAGCTGCAATGAGATACTATTTGGATAATGGTCATCTTAATGTTCCAAATAACTATAAAACTAAATACAATATTTCTCTTGGGACATGGATTAATAATCTTAGAAGAAAAGGAAAAAACGAAGGTAAGGGTTCTACATTGACACAATCACAAATTGAAAGATTAGAGGCTATTGGTATGATTTGGGACAATATCCATGATGCAAGATGGAATAGTTGTTACGAGGAAGCTAAAGCGTATTATGCTAAGTATGGAAACATTGATGTCCCGTATGATTATAAAACGAAAAAAGGCACAAATCTTGGTAAATGGATATACAATCAGAGAAAATTAAGAGAAAAGTATGATAATTTAAGTGCTTCTATTATCAGTGTAAGAATAGCAAAGCTCGATTCTATCGGAATGATATGGACTATCGATGATGCATGGGAAAAGCGCTATCAACTGGCAAAACAGTATTTTGATGAAAATAGTAATCTGAATATTGCTCCTAACTATGTTACGGAAAGTAATATTTGGCTTGGGAAATGGCTTTACATTCAAAAGCAAGTATATAACGGCAAGATTTCTCATGAGCAATTGACTCTTGAACAGATCGCGAAGCTTGAAGGTATAGGTATTATTTGGAAGGCGAGTTCTGAACTTAAGTGGGAAAATGGATATAAAGAAGCTTTAGAATACTATTTGATAAACAATAATCTTGACATTACAAAGAAATATCGAGCAAATTCTGGTTATATGCCAGGTCTTTGGATATCCCGACAGAGAAAAAAACGTTGCAATAACGAATTGACCGATGAGCAAATTGAACGATTGGACACGATTGGTATGATATGGGAGCTTGATGATTCTTGGGAAGAAAAGTATATTCTTGCTGTAGAATATTATCAAGAAAATGGAAATTTGAATATTCAAAGCAATTATATTACGAAGAACGGTGTTTTACTTGGAAAGTGGCTAATTTATCAACGGTGTGCTTATAATGGGGTAAATCAATATGGACGGCTTACTGAATCCCAAATTGAAAAATTAAACAGGATTGAAATGGATTGGCTGCCCGCTACTGAGAGGAAATGGCAAAATGGCTTTTATTTCGCAAAAAACTATTTTGAGATTAACGGTAACTTAAATGTCGCAAGTAAATACATTGACGAAGATGGATTTCCTCTTGGTGAATGGCTTCAAACACAGAGAAAAAGTAAAAAGAAAAATGCATTATCTGACGAAAAAACATCAGCACTCAATTCGATTGCCATGAATTGGAATGGAACTAGATCATAATAAGATGAAGCTTGTTTGGAGAAACGACTAGAACATAAATGGTAATTTGCTAATTCTCGGTGAATGGCAATATGGCATAGTTGCAAATGAGACTGTGGGAGCAATGGTGTTTCGTTAATATAGAATTCTGGGATGTAAATATTGATTGTAGTACAATTGTAGAAGTGCATTGAGTTGCAAAAAACCATATAGCGGTTGAAAGTTGAGAGGGTATAACTCGTGATGATTATTCAACGCCAAATGAATTTATTGAAGTAAATTGCTTTTCTTTTGGGGTAGGCGTATAAGTTGTACTTATTCAATCAACCTCATTCCTTTGTTGATGACTGTAAAAATAAAACGTGGCATTATATGGATGCAAAAGATGCAGTAGATCTGACTACAAGTACTTATGCAATTCGGTATGCTTAGTTATTTCTGGAGAGAAAAATATTGCTAATTTCTGATTTTAATGTTAAAATAAATTGTAACTCAATTATATGTGAAAATGAAGTGACGGTAATAATTTCAATAAAAGGCGACGTGAGCGGTGGAGATGTTAAAGGAATGCTCTGAGAATGCCTATTATAGATAGATTTATACTTGATTCAATTAGTTTTAATAGTTTCAAGAACGAATTATAGCAGTAACAAATATAGTAATGATATAAAAGGGATGCTGACATTTACTGTTCCTTTAATATCGCCGAAAGTACCATCAACCGTAATTATTAAGAGGTGAAATGAATGAATAAAAACTTATTGATTTTGGGTGCCGGAGGGCATGGTCGTGTTGTTAAAGAAACGGCAAAAGCAATGGGTATATTTGAGAGAATAGATTTTTTGGATGATAATCCTGATTGTGAAGGAGCCATTGGGCTGTGTAGTGATAATGAGAAATTTGCAGGTGCCTATAGCTATGCTTTCCCTGCTTTCGGTGACAATGAATTGCGTATGAATTGGATTGAACTCCTTAAGGAGAACTGTTTTACTATTCCAGTGCTGATTCATCCAACTGCATTTATTAGTCCTTCATCGTCTGTTTATCCCGGTACAGTCGTTGAGGCGAAAGCTGTCGTCAATACTAACTCGGTTATAGAGAGAGGTTGCATTGTGAGCGTTGGTGCGATTGTTGACCATGATACTTTTGTAGGTTATGGATGTAATATAGCTTGCGGAGCAATTGTCAAGGCAAATTGCGTAATTAAGGCGTGTACAAAAGTTGAAAGTGGCAAGGTTATAACGCGTGATGATGTGCCTACACCACGAGAGTTTCTTGAAGCAAATGGATTTTCTTTTGAGGCAGGTGTATAAGATGTATTTAGTTTTAAAGAGAGTTATAGATTTCATACTTGCACTGATCGGGTTAATCATTCTGTCCCCTGTATTTTTGGTGTTGATAATAGCAATAAAGCTTGACTCTTCAGGTCCTGTGCTTTTTAAACAAAAGCGGGTTGGAATTAACAAGACACATTTCAATATGTTGAAATTCCGAACAATGCGAATAGATACGCCTAAGGACACACCAACTCATCTTCTTGAAAATCCTGAAGAATACATAACTTGTACTGGACGCTATCTTCGCAAAAAATCTCTAGACGAACTACCACAAATTATAAATATTTTGTGCGGTACAATGGCAATTATTGGACCTAGACCTGCACTATGGAATCAACTTGACTTAATTGCCGAGAGAGATAAATATGGAGCAAATAATATTCGCCCTGGACTAACAGGTTGGGCTCAAATCAATGGTAGAGATGAATTAGATATAGATGTAAAGGCAAGGTTGGACGGAGAGTATGTTCATAAGATGAGCTTTGGATTGGATATTAAATGTTTCTTTGCTACTATTTTTAAAGTTTTAAGGGGTCATGGTGTTGTTGAGGGTGGTACTGGAACATTAAGTGACAAAGAGGGTTTTTGCACGAATGCATCTAGCGGTAAATCATTAGAGCAATAGATTAAGATAAATTTGAGAGGGATAAAAAAGTATGAAGATAGCTGTGCTTTCAAGTCATACTCAATCATTATTTTGGTTCCGTATGGATATGATGAAAGAGTTTATTAAAAAAGGTCATACTGTCATAGCATTAGGTGATTCTCCTGAAGTTGACTGGAATGATATGTTCAAAAAACATAATATTGAGTATAAACAATTGCATGTTCAACGTAATGGTATTAATCCATTTAAAGACCTGAAAACTTTCGGAGAGTTGTTCAGATTTTTGAAAGAGGAAAAACCAGACAAGGTTTTTGCATACCAAGCCAAGACAGTTGTATACGGTAGCATTGCCGCAAGGTTTAACGGTATAACAGAAGTATACCCACTGATAGCTGGACTGGGTTCTATTTTTAGAGGAACCAGCTTTAAAAATAAAATAGTTAAAATTATTATGAAAATAGAATACTGGATAGCATGTAAGTGTAGCAAAAAAGTATTATTTCAAAACAATGACGATAAAAATGAGTTTGTTAATAACAATTTGATAAAAGATATTAAAGCAGTTATTATCAATGGCTCTGGAGTAAATTTGGAAAAGTTTCAACCAACGCCGTTGCCAACAGAACCAGCAATGCTTTTTATTGGGAGGCTTATCAAGGATAAAGGAATAATTGAATACTTAGAAGCATGTAAAGTTGTTAAATCAAAATATCCAAAATTACGTTGCTTATTGGTAGGCCCTTATGATAGCAATCCTTCAGCATTAAAACCAGAGGAACTACAACCGTATATAGATAATGAAATTGTTGAATACTTCGGCGAACAGAGCGATGTAAGACCATTTATTGCTCAATGCAGTACATTTGTATTGCCATCATATCATGAAGGAACGCCTAAGACTGTATTAGAAGCAATGGCAATGGGTCGATCAATAATAACAACTAATGCACCAGGTTGCAGAGAAACCATTGCAGACGGCATTAACGGATATCTGGTGGCAGTGAATGATATATATGGAATAGTCGAAAAAATGGAACACTTGATTTCTAATTTTATTACAGTCCAAGAGATGGGTGACGCAAGTTTAAAGATAGTAACTACGAAATATGATGTAAAAATTGTTAATCAGGCAATTCTGCAGACTATGGGCTTGATTTAATTAGAGGAGATTTAGTATGAATTTATATGAAGAAATACTAAGTAAAAAAGAAAAGGTTTCACTAATTGGGCTTGGATATGTTGGAATGCCAATAGCAATTGCTTTTGCAAAAAAAATTGACGTAATTGGGTTTGATTTAAACAAACAGAAAATTGACATGTACAAAAGTGGAATCGATCCAACCAAAGAGGTTGGTGATGACGCAATTAAAAACACAACTGTTGATTTTACTTGCGACGAAAAAAGGTTGGGTGAGGCAAAATTCCACATTGTTGCTGTTCCAACACCTGTTAATGATGATAAGACGCCGGACCTTACCCCTGTAAAATCTGCAAGCAGAACACTTGGCAGAAATTTAACAAAGGGTTCAATCGTCGTGTTTGAATCAACGGTGTATCCTGGGGTTACGGAAGATGTATGCGTTCCGATACTTGAAAGTGAATCTGGTCTTAGATGTGGAATAGATTTCAAGGTGGGGTATTCTCCCGAAAGGATTAATCCGGGCGATAAATTGCACAGGCTTGAAACTATTACTAAAATAGTGTCAGGTATGGATGAAGAAACGCTTGATACTGTGGCAAAGGTTTACGAATTGGTCGTTGATGTTGGTGTACATAGGGCATCGAGTATAAAGGTAGCAGAGGCTGCAAAGGTAATTGAAAACGCACAACGTGATATAAATATTGCATTTATGAACGAGCTTTCGATTATTTTTAACAAAATGGGCATAGACACAAAAGCTGTATTAGAAGCCGCAGGAACAAAATGGAATTTCCTTAAATTTTCACCTGGTCTTGTTGGTGGGCATTGTATCGGTGTTGACCCTTACTATCTTACATACAAAGCTGAACAGTTAGGCTATCATTCACAAATAATATTATCAGGCAGAAGAATAAATGACAATATGGGTAAATATGTTGCGGAAAACACTGTTAAAAATCTCATAAAAGCAGGTATTGCTATTAAGGATGCTAAGGTTGCAATTCTCGGCTTTACTTTCAAAGAGGATTGCCCAGACACAAGGAATAGTAAGGTAATTGACATAGTTAACGAACTAATAGACTATGGAGTTAACCCATTAATTTGTGACCCTGTTGCTGATAAAAATGAGGCGAATCACGAATATGGAGTAAAGTTTACCGATATTACTAAATTAAAAGATATTGATGCTCTAATTATTGCAGTATCTCATTCACAGTTTTTGACTATGAAAACAGCCGATTTTATAGGTATGTTTAAGGACGTTGATAATACTAAAAAGGTTATTATAGATGTTAAAGGTATTTTAAATAGAACTGAAATAGAAAGCTCAAATTATAAGTATTGGAGATTGTAAAAATGGGTTATAGACATTTGAAGTTCCCCGAGAATAGCAGATTTTTAGTAACTGGTGGAGCAGGATTTATCGGCTCTAATATTTGTGAGGCATTAATTGAAATGGGTTATTTCGTTAGGTGCTTAGATGATTTTTCAACTGGAAAGCGAAAAAATTTAGAGCATTTATTAAATAGCCCCAATTTCGAGATTGTTGAAGGAGATATAAGAAACCTTCATACCTGTATGAGTTCCTGTACAGGAATTGATTATGTTTCACACCAAGCGGCGTGGGGAAGCGTTCCACGAAGCATCGAAATGCCACTTTTATATGAAGAGATAAACATTAACGGAACTCTTAATATGATGGAAGCTGCAAGGCAAAACGAAGTTAAAAGGTTTGTATACGCTTCTTCCTCGTCTGTATATGGTGACCATCCAACATTGCCTAAGGTTGAAGGCAATGAGGGCAATTTGTTATCCCCTTATGCACTAACAAAAAAAGTTGATGAAGAATATGGAAAGCTCTATACAAGACTATATAATCTTGAAACCATAGGTTTTAGATATTTTAATGTTTTTGGAAGAAGACAGGATCCGGAAGGATATTATGCGGCGGTAATCCCTAAATTTGTTAAATCACTTATGAATAATGAGCCTCCAACAATAAATGGTGATGGCAAGCAATCAAGAGATTTTACTTACATAGAAAATGTAATTGAAGCAAACTTAAAGGGGATGATAGCGCCAAAAGAAGCTGCAGGACAAGCATATAACATTGCTTATGGTGGACAAGAATATTTAATAGATTTATATAATAAAATTTCAAAATTGTTAAGCAAAGATATAAAACCAACTTTTGGACCTAATAGAGCAGGCGATATAAAGCACTCCAATGCTGATATATCAAAGGCAAAAAGATTTTTAGGTTATGCGCCAGAATATGATTTTAACACGGGAATTGAGTTAGCTGTTGATTGGTATGTTGAGAACTTGCGCTAAAATCACTTACTTAAAAGACAAACTGTGATTTTGGATTTAAGAGGAGAATTTTATATGTGCAGAAAGACGTTTTCCATGTGGTGATGCCAGTGCTAATCGTGTTCAATATATGGTGAAATCCATACAAGATGCAGGATTTGAAGTTCTTGTTATTTTTCCATAGGGAAGAGCGAAAAAAACATTACAACGGGCAACTTAACTGCTATTTATGTAATGTATGATTTATGATCATGATTTTAGGGCGAAGAATGGATTAAAAGAGGTAAAGTATAAAACTTTGCTGGTTATTATTGATGATAATGTTTGGATTGGTGCTAATACTGTTATTTTGAGAGGGACAAGGATAGGAAATAAGTGTATTGTTAGGGCTAGGAGTGTTATTAAAGGTGAATTTGATGATAATACAGTTATTGTTCAAAAGAGAGAACAATTACTACTATAATTTAATTTTATTCAAATTTAAGTGGTTAAGTGAAAAAATTTCATAAAATATTCATTTGAATACTATATAACAATTATTCTTATATGGAAAATGATGAAGGTACAACTTGTATAAAAGAGAAATATAACTTTAGGAGGAAAATTATGCCGCTTAAATTAATGTATATAACGAATAATCCAAAAGTTGCTGAAATTGCACAACGGTTGGGTGTCGATAGAATATGGGTAGATATGGAGTATATTGGTAAAGAGGAGCGTCAAAAGGGTATGAATACTGTTAAATCTCACCATAATATTGAAGACATACAGCGCATTCACTCTGTAATCACTACATCTGAATTGCTGGTGAGAGTTAATCCGTTACATGAAGTATGCTCTGAATATTGCAGTTCAAAGGATGAAATTGACCAGACAATTGCACATGGTGCAGATATTATTATGCTACCAATGTTTAAAACTCGGCGTGATGTTGAGCAGTTTATAGACTATGTTGGTGGTCGTGCGAAAGTATTGCTTCTCCTTGAAACTGGTGAAGCAGACGAAAATATTGAAGATATAGTAACTGTACCAGGAATTGATGAAATTCATATAGGATTGAATGATTTACATTTGATCTATAGAAAAAAGTTTATGTTTGAGTTGTTGGCTGACGGAACTGTAGACCGGCTTTGTAGCATTATTGGAAATAAAGGAATTAAATATGGTTTTGGTGGAATTGCAAGATTAGATGAAGGATTACTTCCGGCTCGTCAAATACTTGGAGAACATTATCGCTTGGGATCAAGCATGGCAATTCTTTCACGTAGCTTTTATGATTTGTGGGTAGAAAATGACATGGAAGAAATTGAACGTGTTTTTAGATTTGGAATTACGGAAATTCGCGAATACGAGAATAGATTAAGTCACGAGTCAACTGAGTTTTTTGAGAATAATCATAAACTCTTAAAACATCAAGTTGAGACTATTGTTGAAAAAATATCAGGGAAAAAGAAAGTATAAGTCGGACTCGGAAAGAGAAATAATAATCGATTCAAGGGAGTTCTACTTATTTGTGCTTGAAAGAATAAACTGCACATATAAACATGCGGTTAATCCAAAAGAGGCAGCATACTCACCTCCGCATGATTTGTAGTTGTCTGATATAGTGGCAATTATGTTATATAAAAAATTACGAACAATGCCAACGATTCATACCGTTTGTGCCTTGAGAGAAGCGAAAGGAATAATTATAAAAATGAATTTAAACTATAAAGCATTGGATTTGATTAGTGATATCTATGGAGAGTCATTTTATTTACTTGATTCAAAACAGTTTATTATTAATTTAAACGAATTACAAACCGCATTCAGAAAGATATACAGCAATTCGCACATTGCGTATTCTTATAAAACTAATTACACACCTAAACTTTGTAAAATCGTAGATCAACTTGGGGGCTATGCTGAAATCGTCTCAGATATGGAATATGAGCTCACAAAGCGAATAGGCGTTAAACCAGAAAAAGTTATTTTTAATGGACCGTATAAAAACCACAATGCAGTTTGTGAATTATTGTTGTCAGGTGGTACTGTTAACATTGACTCTATTTATGAATTGGACATTATCAAACAGATTGCCGATGAGAATCCTAAAAAAACACTTAATGTAGGAATTCGCTGCAATTTTGACATTGGCGACAATGTTGTATCTCGGTTTGGGTTTGATATAAATTCAGAAGATTTTAATAAAGTACTTTCATTTGTAGCAACTTGTAATAACATCAATTTAATTGGCATTCATTGCCATTTTGCAACTCGCTGTCTGGAAACTTGGACAGAAAGAGCAAAAGGGATGATTAAGTTAATAGATGATAGACTTGGTGATTCACCTGAATATGTGGATTTGGGGGGTGGTCTTTTTGGTAAAATGGGTGATTCCTTAAAAGCTCAATTTGACTACTATATACCAACGTACGAAGACTATGCAAATGCAGTAGCAAAAAAGTTTGCAGAGCATTATCCAGACCAAAAGCCAATGCTATTTATTGAACCAGGTAGTGCTTTAGTTGGTGACGCAATGAAGTTTGCTGCCAAAGTGATAAATATAAAAGTTGTTAGAGGTAAACCAATCGCCACTTTGTTAGGAAGCATCTATAACATAAATCCAACTCTAAATAAGAAGAATCCGCCAATTCATGTCTATCACAAGAGTCTTGATGCGATCAAAGCATATGAGAATCTTGATTTTGGAGGGTTTACCTGCATTGAATCTGACTATATGTACCGTGGATATACTGGTGGACTTGAAGTGGGTGACTATATTGTCTTTGACAACGTCGGCTCTTATTCCTTGGTTTTGAAGCCACCTTTCATTCTTCCGAATTTTGCTGTTGTTGAATATAATGACGTGAGTAATAAAGTTGAACTTATAAAAAGAAGAGAAAACTTTGATGATTTGTTCCATACATTTCAATTTTAAACATAGGAAGGAATAAAAATATGTCAAAATATAATATAGATAATCGTTTGATTTGGTTAGATGGAAAATTAGTGCATGTGCCCAATGCCAAAATAAATGTTCTTACACCGACTTCACAGTTTGGTTTAAATGTTTTCGAAGGGATAAGGTGCTACTTGGATGATACTGGTAAACAACTATATGCATTCCGTTTGGATGACCATTTGAAACGCCTGAAAAATTCTCAAAGATTATTGAGAATGGAAGATAAGTATTCAATTGAAGATCTTAAGAGTGCTTTTATTGATACGGTTAGAGCAAATGAGTACTTTGAAGACATTGCGGTAAGGCAAACAATATTTGTTGACGGGTTTGGTTCATGGTCTTCGACAATGTCAGTAAATATGTTTATTTCGCCAATTCCCAAGGCTAAAACAAACCCAGAATACAATAAAGAAGGCTTGAATTGCTGCATTGGCTCATGGCAACGTATAAACGACAATTCGATTTCCCCCAGAATTAAGTGTGGTGCTAATTATATTAATAGTAGAATGGCTCAGCTTGAAGCAGTAAATAATGGATATGATACTGTTATTTTATTAAACCATCATGGAACCGTGTCCGAAGCACCTGGATCTTGTTTGTTTATTGTGAAAAATGGTTGTCTTGTAACTCCGATGATAACAGACAGTGTTCTTGAAAGCATTACAAGGGACACGATTATCCATATTGCAAGAGAAAAATTGGGAATTCAGGTTGTAGAAAGAACTGTTGATAGAACTGAATTGTATATGTGCGAAGAAGCATTTCTTTGCGGCTCAGCAATGGAAATTACTCCTATTAATTCGATTGATAAATATGTTATAGGTACTGAAACTGATGGGGAAATTACAAAAAGAATACATGAAATCTATCTTAATATTGTTACTGGAAAAACAACTGATTATCCAAATTGGAGAACTCCTATATATGATTTATGTAGGTGCAGCAAATGAGAATGTACTTTAAAGAGAAAACACATAATAAAAAACGTGGAAGGGAATCCTTTCAAAAGTATAAAGGAATTATTAGTTTGGTATCAAAAGTAATATTTGTTTTTCCTATAAAAATTCGTAATGCATTATTAGTTCATTTAAGAAATTATAATGGCAAGGTTGGCTTTGTACTTCGCTATGCTGTACTGAAAACTTTAGCACAGTCAGTTGGAGATAATGTTTCTATCCATACGGGTGTATTTTTGTTTAACGTTGATAAATTATGTGTTGGAAATAATGTCTCCATACATCCAATGACATATATTGAAGCCTATGGTGGTGTTGATATTGGTGACGATGTATCAATTGCGGAAGGAACAACTATTATGTCTGTTTCGCATGTGTTTGATGATTTGAATATACCAATAAAAGATCAAGGTGTGACGCCTAAGAAAATAATCATACAGGAAAATGTTTGGATTGGGGCTAAAGCTACAATTCTTGGGGGCAACACCATTAGAAGTGGTTCAATAATAGGTACAAATGGGGTTATAACGCATGATACTGAAGAAAATGGTATATATGTAGGTTGCCCAGCAAGGTTGCTAAGAAGGAGGCCATAATGAATATTATCGTAATTACTAGAAGTAGTTGGAGTAATAATAATAGTATTGGCAACACGATGACTAATTTTTTTAAAGGTTTTCCATTGAACTGTAAATTTTACAATATATATTATAGAACAGACACTCCTATTAATGATATTTGTGTAAACTCTTTAAGTATTTCTGAATTATCTATAATTAAGTCTTTCTTTAATAAATCAGAAGCAGGAAAAATTGTTTACCCGAATTCAGGTGGACTCAAGGAAAGTTCTGTCGCATTAGAGAAAAATATATACAGGCATAGTTCAGCAACTAGCGGATATTTATTAAAATTTCTTAGAGAGATTATATGGCTTACTCCTAACTGGAAAAAACATACAAAAGAATATGTGGAATCGGTGTCTCCAGATGTAATTTTTATGCCTGTTTTTGGATGTTATTATCCTCATCGGGTTTTGAAATATATAAAGTCAATTAGTAATGCTAAAGTAGTAATTTTCCATGCTGATGATAACTATACAATGCGTCAGTTTTCTTTAAATCCCTTGTTTTGGCTGTATAGGGTTGGCTTGCGCAGATGGGTGAAAAGAACAGTTGATATTGCTGATACGCAATATGGGATTTCAGAAATTCAATGCGAGGAATATAAAGGATGCTTTAATAAAAACTGCAAATTAATAACTAAAGGGTATAATTTTAATATTAAAATGCCTGTAAATGATTCCAATAACACAGAAATGACTTTTGTTTATACCGGAAATGTAAATGTTGGAAGATGGAGAAGTTTAGCAATATTGGGTGAAGCATTGGATTGGGCATGTTCAAAAGGATATAAGGCTCATTTGGACATTTATTCAGGTACTGTGCTTACCAAGAGTATGAAGAAAGCATTTGATAAACATCATTCGATAATATTTCATGGTAGTGTTTCTGCAAAACGTGTTAAATTATTACAAAGTAATGCGGACGTTCTAGTGTATGTTGAATCCATGAATTTGAAAAATAGGTTAGAAGTACATCAATCTTTCTCTACCAAAATTGTAGACTATATGTATAGTGGGAATTGTATTTTGGCAATAGGTACATCTGATGAAGCGTCTATTGCACATATGATTAAGCACAAATGTGCTCAAGTTATTACTAATCAAAATGAAACAAAAGAAAAAGTACTAAAATTAATAAAAAATTCTGACTTAAGAAAGTCGTTAGCTTTAAGTGCATGGAATACGGGTAAGGAGTATCATAATATCACTAAAATTCAGATGGAGTTGTTGCATAGCTTTAAATAGGCAAAAATATATAAACACAATTCAAATTACGAGGTGAAAAATGAGTATTTTTAATAACAAAGTATTAATGATAACTGGTGGTACAGGTTCTTTTGGTAATGCAGTCTTAAGTCGTTTTTTGAAGACTGACATTAAGAAAATTTATATTTTATCACGAGATGAAAAGAAACAAGATGATATGCGTCATGAATTTCAAATAAAAATGCCTGAGGTATCTGATAAAATTAAGTTTTTTATTGGTGATGTGCGTGATTTGGCATCTGTAAAAAATGCAATTCATGGCGTTGATTATGTATTTCATGCAGCTGCTTTGAAGCAGGTTCCTTCTTGTGATTTTTTTCCATTGGAAGCTGTTAAAACGAATGTGCTTGGAACAGATAATGTTTTGACAGCTGCTATTGATGAAGGGGTGAAGTCTGTAATTTGCCTTTCCACTGACAAAGCTGCTTATCCTGTCAATGCAATGGGTACTTCAAAGGCAATGATGGAAAAAGTCATTATTGCGAAGTCGCGTACTGTATCTCCTGACAAAACCAAAATGTGCTGCACACGCTATGGTAATGTTATGTGTAGTCGAGGTTCTGTTATTCCTCTTTGGATTGATCAGATCAAATCAGGGAATCCTATAACTATTACTGAACCCAAGATGACACGTTTTATTATGTCCTTGGAAGAGGCTGTGGATTTAGTTCTGTTTGCATTTGAAAAAGGTTCTAATGGTGATATCCTTGTACAAAAGGCTCCGGCTTGTACGATTGGTGTATTGGCAGAAGCTGTTAAGGAGTTATTTGATTCTCAAAATAAGACTGAAATTAATATTATTGGAATGCGTCATGGCGAAAAAATGTATGAGACTCTTCTCACTAATGAAGAATGTACATTCGCTCTTGATGTTGGCGACTTCTATCGCATACCTTGTGATAAACGTGATTTGAACTATGATAAATACTTTGATGTTGGAGATGTGAACCGAAATCCTCTCTGTGAATTTGATTCTAATAATACCAAACTTCTTTCAGTTGAACAAGTTAAAGAAAAATTGTTAAGTTTGGAATATATTCGTAATGAGATAGCTAAATGGGGGAAATAAGTATGAACATACTTGTAACAGGAGCGAAGGGATTTGTAGGTAAAAATCTAGTTGTCAATTTAAATAACATCAAAGATGGTAAAGATAATATCAGTAAACTCAATTCTAATATAACGATTTTTGAATATGATCAAGATACGGATCCAGCTTTGTTGAATGGATATTGTGCCCGAGCAGACTTTGTGTTTAATCTTGCTGGTATCAATCGCCCAAAGGATCAGTCTGAATTCATGAATGTTAACTTCGGATTCGCAGCCACGTTGCTGGATACGCTGAAAAAACACAACAATACATGCCCAGTGATGCTATCTTCATCTACGCAGGCTTTTTTGAGCAACCCATATGGTCGGTCAAAAAAAGAGGGGGAAGATCTTTTCTTCCAGTATGCAAGGGATACTGGTGCTAAGGTGCTGGTCTACCGCTTCCAGAATGTTTTTGGAAAGTGGTGCCGCCCAAACTATAATTCAGCCATTGCAACTTTTTGCAATAATATTGCACATGATTTACCGATTATGGTAAATGACCGAAGCGTTGTGATGAATCTCGTCTATATTGACGATGTTGTTGCAGAGTTGATTTATGCACTGACTGGTGATGAAAACCGTGTCGGGGAGTATTGTGAAGTTCCAGTGGTGCACACCAGTACTCTTGGTGAGATTGTAGACTTGATTTATTCCTTCAAGGGCAGCCGAGAAGCAAGAACTATTCCAGATATGAGTAATGCATTTACAAAGAAACTCTATGCGACATATCTATCATTTTTACCAGAAGATCAGTTTGCTTATGATCTGAAGATGAACTGTGATCAGCGTGGAAGCTTCACGGAAATCATTCGTACTCTTGATCGCGGCCAGTTCAGTGTGAACATTAGCAAGCCCGGCATCACGAAGGGCAATCATTATCACAACACAAAAAATGAAAAGTTCGTGGTAGTAAATGGCAAGGGTGTAATTCGTTTTCGCAAGGTTGGCGAAAGCAAGGTCTACGAATATTACGTTTCAGGTGATAAGATTCAAGTGGTTGATATCCCGACCGGCTATACTCACAATATCACTAATCTCGGTGATAATGACATGGTGACGTTGATGTGGGTTAATGAGCCATTTGATTGTAATAGTCCGGACACTTTCTTCTTGGAGGTATAAAATGAACAAGTTAAAATTGATGACAATTATAGGCACAAGACCTGAAATCATTCGTCTGTCCGCTGTGATCAAGTGCTGTGATAAATATTTCGATCAGATCCTAGTTCACACCGGACAGAACTACGATTACACATTGAATCAGGTATTCTTTGATGAACTTGGACTGCGTGCACCCGACTATTACCTGAACGCTGTCGGCAAAGATCTCGGCGAGACTATTGGTAACATCATTGCCAAGTCCTATGAGCTGATGGCAGAAGCCAAGCCAGATGCTGTTCTGGTTCTTGGCGACACTAACTCCTGCCTGTCTGTCATTGGTGCCAAGCGCTTGCATATTCCCATCTTCCATATGGAAGCAGGGAATCGATGCTTTGATGAATGTCTGCCAGAGGAGGTAAACCGCCGCATTGTAGATGTAACTGCTGATGTCAATATGTGTTACTCAGAACATGCACGCCGGTATCTGAATGTAGCTGGTGTACCGAAAGAGCGTACCTATGTGACTGGTTCACCTATGGCAGAGGTGCTGCACACAAATCTGGAGAAGATTAAAAATAGCGAAATTTTAAATCGCCTTGGACTTGAAAAAGGCAAGTACATACTGCTTTCCGCACATAGGGAAGAGAACATCGATATCGATGTAAACTTTTATAATTTGATGAATGCTGTTAACGCGATGGCTGAAAAGTATGATGTACCAATTCTATATTCCTGCCATCCACGTTCAAATAAGTTTATCGAACAGCGTAAATTTGTATTCGACAAACGCGTAATTCGTCATGAGCCACTCGGCTTCCACGATTACAACAATCTACAGATGAATGCTTTAGCAGTGGTTTCAGACTCTGGAACATTGCCGGAAGAGAGCAGCTTCTTCCTGTCGGTTGGACATCCATTCCCAGCCATTTGTATTAGGACCTCTACTGAGCGACCAGAGGCCATAGACCGTGGCAACTTTATTCTTGCGGGTATTACGACTGAGCAGGTTCTGCAGGCAGTGGATACAGCTGTTAATATGAATAAAAACGGTGATTTAGGCTTCCCGGTAGAAAATTACATAGACGAAAATGTATCTGTAAAGGTTGTAAAAATCATTCAATCTTACACTGGTATTGTCAATAAGATAGTCTGGAGAAAATACTAAAGTTAGGAAAAAAGTATATGAAGCAAATAATGAGCATAAGCAGTCCAAAAAAAAATACATCTTTGATTGATGTAATTATTTTTCCAATATTGATATTGTTTTCAGGATGGTATATATTGCCAGCTATGCAGATAACATTGCCTCCAAGATTAATGATTATTTTATTGGTTATAGCCATTTTTTTAAATTTTATTAATGCAAACAGAATAACGCGAGAAATTAAAATATTCTGCATATTATTAGCATGCTCTACGATAATAGCTATTATGTATTATTTTAATACATATAGTGGAGATGCAGAAAAAGCTATTGGAATTATTACGCAAACTATTATGGGCTTTTCACCAATAATTATTGGAGTCATAATCAAAGATAAATCTAAGAAATATCAAAAGTATTTTATAATTGTGGAAGTGGCATTGTTTCTGTTTATCCTTTTTATAACAAGCACGCAAATGTTTGCAAACCCATATATAGTAAGGATGCTTGCAAATGGTAATGAAGAATTTAATACTTATCGGTTGCAAAACATTGGTGGATTTGGGTTCTGTTATGCCATTTGCTTTTTAACTATATTCTTGATTGGCGTCTTAATATTAACAAAAGTTAGGCATAAATTCCTTCTAAAATCAATCATTGCTTACTTTTTATTATTTTTGGTTATTTCTGAATATTTTACAGCATTGATATTGATTGTTGTTTTTGCACTTGCATTTCTCTACAAAAGAAAAGGAAGTATATCAATAATAACAACAATCTTAGTTGTTATATTATTAGTAGTTTTGAACTGTATTCCATACTTTGTGACTTCAACTAACAGTACTGTGGTGGAGAAAATAGTTGAAGTTAGTAATTTGATTTTTAGACAGTCAACAGGTGTTTCTACAACTGCGAGATCAGAGGTTTATTCAGTTTCTTTCGAGGCGTTTGCAAACAATCCATTAATTGGCTTAAATATATATGACAGTTATTCATATTCAGTTGGTAGTCATTCATCTATACTTGATACTATAGCAAAGGTTGGCATAATTGGGGGTTCAATATATTATATTATTATATCACTGGCTTGGAAGACATGTAATGGTCTATTTCAAGATAAAAAAAAGAAGCAAATAATGAATCATGTATTTCTAAGTTATTTGGTGTGTGCTTTTCTAAATCCGGCCTTTATAGCATACGAGATAGAATATTTTACATTTGCCTTAATACCTTGTCTTATGATTTGCTTAAAAACGGATAATGAGGGAGGGGAAGTATGAATATTCTGATAATCGGCAATCCGAATTCCATATGGATAAAGAATTATATAAAATATGTTTTGCTAAATCACAAATATAATATCTCGGTTCTTTATTATGATAAATTGGAACCGGAATTTTTGCAGTTTTACAACAGTAATAATATAAGAATTTTGGGGTTGCCACATAACGACAAATTATCACGTTTTCATATGAAAATAATGCCTTTTATTAGAAAAGTGCTGTTACTTGATGCAAGGATTCGAGGAACCTATGATTATATTCATGTCCATTATGTTACATACAATTCTTTAAAGTTTGCATTTGCAGCAAAGTCTTCAAAATCAAAAATAATTGCAACTCCTTGGGGGAGCGATTTGATACGTGCAGACGATACTGAACTAGAAAAAAGGTTACCTCTTTTGCAAAAGACTGATGCAATTACCATTCAGTCACAGAAACTATTTGATAAAATGCAGATGGCATATGGAAATAAACTAGATGAAAAATATAGATATAATCTCAAAATGGGATTAGATATTTTTGAAGATATAGATGCTGTAAGAAAAAAGTATTCTATTTCTGATTGTAAATCCCATTTCGGCTTCTATAAAGATAAAATAATAATTGCTGTTGGTTACAACGGATCAGCAGGGCAGCAACACTTTGAAGTGTTAAAAGTAATTAATGCACTGACTCAGAATATCAGTGAAAAAATCGAGGTGGTAATGCATATTTCATATGCATTACCATCTAATGAGTATAAAGAAAGACTACATGAAGAAGCATCGCATTTAAGATGTAAAGTACATATTTTAGAAAAATTCATGTATAATGAAGAAATTGCTATGTTAAGATATGCTACTGATGTTTTCGTCCATGCACAGATCACAGATGAGTATTCGGCTTCAGTGCAAGAGTACATATATGCTGGGTCTGTTTTAATTAACCCAACTTGGATCGACTATCAAGAATTTATAGATAATGGTATTCATTATGTCTCATATAAAGATTTTGATAACCTACAAAAAAAACTATATGAGTTGTTATCGTCTGGTGTAAGCAGGAATTATTTTTATAGTGAAAAATTAAAGCGGCTTTCCTCATGGGATAATTATTTGCAAGCGTGGAATACAATATATAAAGATAAGGATTAGTGCAAATGAGTCGAATAAAAAATTCATTACAAAACGTTAAATTTTCCGTAATAGGGCAAGTAGTAAATGTTTTATTGAGCTTTATTTCGAGAAAAATATTTATTACTGTATTGTCTGTAGAGTATATGGGTTTATCTGGCCTGTTTTCTAACATTCTTTCGTTGCTTTCTATTACAGAGTTAGGAATTGGATCGGCACTGATTTGTTTTCTGTACAAACCATTGGCGGAGGATGACCATAATAGAATTATTGATATTATGTATTTATACCGCAAAATCTATATTGGTATTGGTTGCATTGTTTTGGTTTTAGGTTCATCAATGACGCCTTTTTTAGGCTATTTCATCAATGAATTACCAAATATTCCCAACATATCACTAATATATATTCTTTATGTCTTAAATTCTGCTTCCTCATATTTTTTATGTTATAAGCGGGAATTAATTATTGCGAATCAGCAACGATATATATTTGCAATATATGATATGTATGTTAAATGCGCTATGTATATAGCACAAATAGCTGTATTGCTGATCACGAAAAACTATATTGTTTTTTTGCTTATAATGATTGCTTCGACACTAATTGAGAATATATTAATCTCTATTGTTGTAAACAAACTATACCCATACCTTAAAAAAAGCAAAGGAAGAAAATTGCAGAAGAGTGATGCAATAGAGATAAAAACTAAAATAGTTGCATCGTCATTCCATAAAATCGGCGATGTGCTTGTAACTAGCACAGACAATATTTTGATTAGTAAAATTGTTGGAATAATTGGAACAGGATTGTATTCCAATTACTTGATAATAATAAGTACATTGAATACAGTCATGACATTAGTTTACAACTCCATTTTAGCAAGCGTAGGTAATTTAGGCGTAGAAAGTAACAACGAGTATAAAGAAAAAGTTTTTGATAGGATCAATTTTATGACTGCTTGGGCTTTTGGTTTCTCATCCGTGTGCCTAATGAGTTTATTTAATCCGTTTATTCAGCTCTGGCTTGGAGAAAAATATTTACTTGATCAGGCAACAGTCATTACTATAATAATAAATTTTTACTTGATAGGTATGCGTAGACCTATAGCAATGATGCGAGATGCTTTTGGAATATTTACACATGATAAATATAAAGTGATTCCAGAAGTAATTATAAATTTTGTGGTTTCAATTTTTGCGGGAATTAAATTTGGAATATCAGGAATTATTTTGGGCACGATCGTGAGTAATCTTTGCACAACTTTTTGGACCTATCCATATATTTTATATAAATATGGATTTGGACAAAAAGTTGGGAAATACTACAAAAAATACATTTTTTACTTTGTAATAAATTTGACAGTAACTGTAGTCTGCTATTTATTTTGTGAAGCAATTCCTGTGAACTCATTGATTTCATTCATTGTCAAGTTGGCTATTTGCGTAACTGTGCCAAATTTGTTGTTTGCCGCAATTTACTGCCGTTCAGAGCATTTCAAATTCTTTATTAGCTTAGTAAAAAATAAGTTATTATTGAAGCGATAACACATAAATTCTTAGGAGTAAGTTAAACGAGTTTAAAAGTAAGATTTATTATATTGCATCTAATTATTTTGGCAAATTATTGACAAGATCATATCGTTTTTGTGGAAAAACAGCCCCCAAAATTTACTTAGTTCTGACTAAAAATATTATAAAATACGTTGGAATAGATTTATAATTTGGAAGCCATAGAAGTGTTTGAGTAAATTCTTATCTCAATGGAATACAATCGCTATAAATCGAGAGTATAGTGCCAATATTGTGAGTATCTAAGGGAAATTCCACTGTTGTTTTATACGGGAAATGACGAATTTTGAAAATATATCTTGAATTAGTGGCTCAATTATGGTAGAATACGAGGGTGAAATTTCTTGAAAATTGCTCACGTAGTTTTTTGCTTAATACGTTTAAGGAAGTGGTTGTTACGAAAGTCATACAAATTAATTCGGTTTGTGGACAGGGCAGTACTGGTAGAATAGCTCAAGATATAAGCGAGTGCGCAAGAAATAACAACATAGAGTCTATAGTCCTTTATGGATTTAGAAAAAGCGATTATGAATTTGCACAAAAAATTAATACAGAGTATAATGTCCATTTTGATGCATTCCTGACTCGCTTTCTTGGGAAAAGAGGTTCATATAATAATGGTGCAGCACAACGAATGATAAAAATAATAGAAGAATATCATCCGGATATTGTTCACTTGCATAACATACATGGTCAATATTTTAACGTATATGTTTTATTGGAATATTTGAAAAAAAAAGACATACCAATTATTTGGACATTTCACGATTGTTGGCCATTTACAGACGATTGTTTTTACTTTGATTATATTAATTGTGACGGTTGGAAAAATGGCTGCGTTAGTTGTCCTATTGAAAAAGATTGCAGGCATCCAATGATTCTACATAATTCAAGTCGGAATAGAAAGAAGAAGATTTCTGCATTTACCACTATCTCTCATATGGATATTGTGTGTCCAGCGTTGTGGATGGCAGATTTAGTTGGACAAACTGAATTTAATAAGTATAAAATACACGTTATTAATAATGGAATAGATTTAACTTCTTTTGTACCAAGTGAGAGTAAAAAAAGTAATAAGTTCATTATTTTAGGAATTGTCTATACATTGTATGACCGCAAGGGTGGCAAGTATTTCTTAGATTTAGCTGAAAGATTAGATGAGCGGTTCCAAATTTTGCTTCTTGGATTAAACAGTAGTGAATATTCAAAATTGCCATCTAATATTACTCCAATTAAGAAAACCAATAGCAAAAAAGAATTGGCTCAAATATATTCAGCGGCAGATGTTTTTATAAACCCGACTTTAGAAGATAATTTTCCTACGGTAAATATTGAGGCTATTGCATGTGGTACACCGGTTATTACTTTTGAGACAGGTGGTAGTCCGGAAATTATTGATGAAAAAACTGGCATAGTTGTTAATAAAGGTGATGTTGAAGGTCTTGTAGAAGCAATTAATATTGTTTATAAAAAAGGAAAAAGCTCGTTTAGCCAAAAATGCATTAATCGTGCCCATAGTTTGTTTAGTCGTGAAAACATGGCACAAAATTATATAAATTTATATCGCGATGTCTTTGAATACAAGAAAGGTATGGGAGGTATTTAATATGGTAATTGTTCATATTTCGCCAAGTTCTCCTTATAATAATAACTGGGGATATCAAGAGAATCTTTTGCCAAAATATCATGCCAAATTAGGAAATTACGTAACTTTAATCATTACTAATACAATGCATAGTAATGGAATGATTATAGAAACGGATTGCTGTGATTATATTTCAGATGATGGCGTTCGTATTGTCAGGTTAAAATGGAAAAAGCATATAAATCCTAAAGTATCTTCGTTTGTCGCAAAATTAGATGTTTACGATTTGCTCTGTCAAATTCATCCTGATTATATATTTTATCATGGCCTATTAAGTCAAACTATATTTGATGTTATTAGATATAAGCGTAAGATTGCTCCGCAATGTATCATTGTTCAAGATAATCATTTGGACTACAATATCGGCTTAAAAGTTAAAACCTTCAAAGATAAGCTGAAGCGCTGTTATTTTAGAGCACTGAATAAGAAAAGCAAAAAATATGTCAAGTTTGTATACGGTGTTACTCCTTGGAGAAAGAAATATGCAGAAGATTATTTTCATATTTCTCCTGACATAACCGATACCCTTATAATGGGTGCAGATGATGATAATATAAGTTTTGAAACCCGTGGAGAAAAAAGGAAATTTCACAGAGGAATATGGGGAATTAATGAAGAAGAATTTGTTGTTATTTCAGGTGGGAAAAATGATAAGAATAAGAATATTATTCAATTAATGCAGGCAGTAAAAAGCTTAAAGAGTGTTAAGCTTATTATATTTGGAAGCATTTCTGACGACATTAAGGATGAGTTCAATAAGGAATTATCCGAAAATGTGCGGTATATTGGCTGGATAGATGCATCAAAAGTATATGATTACTATTTTGCTGCAGACTTGATCATATTTCCTGGACAACATTCTGTTTTATGGGAGCAGGCATGTGCTTCCAAGGTTCCTTGCGTTTTCAAACGATGGGAAGGAATGGAGCACGTTAATAATGGGGGGAATGTTGACTTTTTAGATGATACTTCAAGTAAAGCTATAAAAAATAAAATTGTTGAGCTGATGTATACTGATAAATATATTGCTATGAGTAATATAGCACTGTCAAAAGCTACAGACATTTACCTATATAGTTCGATAGCTAAAAAATCGTTAAATGATATACGAAAGTGATATGAGAGAATAGCAAATAACATTTTGCCACTATCGAATATGTCATATTTGAGCCTATTCTGGTTATCAGTATGTCGAAATTACTGTGTTAGCAATGGACAATGGGGGGTGGATTTAACGTCAAGAAATTTGGGACGCAATTTATAGTAGCCTTCTTATTATTTGACTATCATCCTCTGTGGTTGTTATTATAGCTTAATTATCTGAGTTATGCATATCTGGTTAGTGGTGTATGGAATCAAAAACACCATTCATAACGAACAATTTGTTAACAAATTTTATATATAGTATTATTATATAAATACACTTAAAAGGAAGGTAATGCATTATGTATAAAATAGCAGTAGCTGGAACAGGTTATGTAGGCCTTGTGGCAGGGGTATGCTTTGCTGAATTAGGTCACCAAGTTACCTGTGTAGATATCGATGAAAAAAAGGTAAAATTAATGGAGAGTGGAATTTCTCCAATTTATGAAGCTAGTTTAGAAGAATTGATGCAGAAAAATTATGCGGGAGGTAGGCTTAATTATACTACGGATTACAAAACAGCTTATAGAGAGGCAGGTGCCATCTTTATAGGAGTTGGAACTCCAGAGCAACCAGATGGTTCTGCAAATTTAAGCTACATAGCTACGGTTGCAAGGCAAATAGCTGAAACCATAGAAAAGGATTGTATTGTGGTAGTAAAATCTACAGTGCCAGTAGGTACTAATGATAAGGTAGAGCAGTTTATAAAAGACTTCTTAGTTAATGATGTTAAAGTAGAAGTAGCTTCTAACCCAGAGTTCTTAGCCCAAGGTACTGCAGTTCATGATACACTTCATGCAGCAAGAATTATAATTGGAACTGAAAGCAAGTGGGCAGAGGAAATGCTTAGAGGGATATATGAACCTTTTAAACTTCCCATAGTATCTGTAAATAGGCGTTCTGCAGAAATGATAAAGTATGCTTCAAACGACTTCCTTGCTCTTAAAATATCTTACATGAATGATATAGCTAACCTTTGCGAAATTGTAGGAGCGAATATTGAAGATGTAGCTGAGGGTATGAGCTATGATGAACGTATTGGTAGAAGATTTTTAAATGCCGGTATTGGTTATGGTGGTTCTTGTTTCCCTAAGGATACAAAGGCCCTTGAATACTTAGCAAGACAAAATGGCTATGAGCTTAGAACTATTAAAGCTGCAATTGACGTAAATAAAGATCAAAAGACTATGTTATATAAGAAAGCTTCAAGACGTCTTATTACCTTTAATGGTTTAAAAGTAGCGGTTCTTGGACTTACCTTTAAACCAGGAACAGATGATTTAAGAGAAGCACCATCCCTTGAAAATGTACCTTTATTATTAGAGCATGGGGCAGATGTTTATGCTTATGATCCAGTAGGTAAGAATAACTTTAGCAAAGTATATCCAGAGGGAAAAGCAGGACAAGGTTCTATAAAGTATGTTGAGAATACGGATGAAGCCTTAAAAGATGCTAATGTATGTTTTATCTTTACTGAGTGGGGTGAAATTAAAGCTGTTAAACCAGAAGATTATACAAAGCTAATGAGAACACCTTTAGTATATGACGGAAGAAACTTATATAATACTGAAACTATGAAAGAAGCAGGAGTAGAGTATTATTCTATTGGCAGACCACAGGTTAAAGTTACTGCTGGAATGGTTGAAGCTGAAGTAGCAAAGGAGGCACAAAGTTGAGTTACAAAACTTTAGATACAGCTAAAACATATATAGTTACTGGAGCTGTAGGTTTTATTGGTTTTTATTTATCTAAGAAGCTTTTAGAAAAAGGTTGCAATGTAATTGGTATTGATAATATAAATGACTATTATGATATAAATCTCAAATATGCGAGATTAGAAAAACTTAAACCTTTTGAAAAATTTATATTTATCCAAGGAGATATATCGGATAAGGTTATGATAATGAAGGCATTTGAGAAATACAAACCAAATATTGTAGTAAACCTAGCGGCTCAGGCAGGAGTAAGGTATTCTATAGAAAACCCTGATGTGTATATTGAAAGCAATATTATAGGTTTCTTTAATATTCTTGAAGCCTGCAGACATAACCCTGTTGAGCACCTTGTTTATGCATCAACAAGTTCTGTATATGGTTCTAATGAAAAAGTGCCTTTTGAAGAATCGGATTTTGTAGACCATCCGGTATCTTTATATGCAGCTACAAAGAAATCAAATGAGCTTATGGCTTATACTTATAGCCATCTTTATAAAATACCAGCTACAGGACTGAGATTTTTTACAGTTTACGGTTCGATGGGAAGACCTGATATGGCGTACTTTGGGTTTGCTGATAAGTACTTTAAGGGAGAACCTATTAAAATATTTAATAATGGTGATTTTGAACATGACTTATATCGAGATTTTACCTATGTAGATGATATAGTAGAAGGAGTTGAAAGACTTCTCAATAATCCACCTACAGAGACAGTTCCTAATAAAGTATTTAACATTGGAAATAGCAGTCCTGAAAAGCTGATGACATTTATAACAACATTAGAGAAATGTTTAAGTAAAGCTTTGGGAAGAGAAGTAGAATTTGAGAAGATATTCGAACCTCTAAAGGCAGGGGATGTACCTGCAACTTATGCTTCAACGGATAAACTTCAAGAAGCTGTAGGATTTAAACCTTCTACAAGCATAGAAGAAGGTTTACAGAAGTTTGCAGATTGGTATGTGGAGTATTACAGTGTGAAATAAAATATCGATTCTTTCAAAGCAATGATTGAATTCCATTTGCTATTGTATCGACGTATCTTTCAAGATTTACCCATACAAGGCAAAAATGCAATAAATATGGTGCTATTATGGTAAATATTGAAATCGGTCGAATTGATGATATATCAGCAACACGTTAAGTTGGTGCAGTTTCTGAATGGTTAAAAGAACAAAGAACACCATTAGAAAATGAACTAAGATATATCGAGATTGAGATTTAGTAGCAAACTAGCTTGAAATTATGTTTAGTGAAATATTTGTCCGAATTGCATAGGCAAAAGTAACATTTATAAATGACATTTCGCAACATTAAATGCTATAAAATATTAGGCACTATTTGAAGTAATTTAACAAATTTCTACACAGTAAACACATATTGAGAAAAAGGAGCGTTTACACACAAAAAAATTCACCTCATATTTGACAACATACATCTGAAATATATTTTTAGTATTTGAAATCCTGTAAATTTCAGATCATACCCAGTCTTTTTGCCAATTCTATGCGGCGGTTTATGACGTTATTGGTTAGCTTAGGGTTTTTGTAGCTTATGAATTTGTTTAAGCGATTTAAACGCTTTATAAACCCCGAAAAGATATAAAAGGCATGGTGGATGTATGCAACTGGAAGTAAAATTTTATGGTCTTTTGCGTAGTAATATTTATGAAAAATATTTTGCTTGCTAAAACTCATAACCTTTTTTGCAGCGTTTTTGCGCCAGTCAGTCATATATTTATTATAATTATCCGTCCTAAAGAATTTGAAACGTTGTTCCATATAAAAATTCGAGAATTCTTTTCGCTCATCCTCGTTACGACCAAAGATACCACCTTTTATGGTATCATTTACGATAGCGTCAACAGTTTGTTGGTCAAAGGAAAATTCGTAAAAATCACTTGGTTCAAAATTCAAGTATGAAACACCGATTTCAAGGATATTATCCATAAATTTATTAAATTTTAATTCCCTCATAACTTTTTGGAATGAAACTATATCTATATCGGATTTATAGGTTTTGATGTAAAGCAATAGATCCATTATTTGTCTTATTCCTATACCTGAACTTATAAAGTGCTTGATTAGATGAGCAAAGGTATAATATAAACCATCTGTAATTCCTAATGTATTAATAGTATAAAGATCTGAAAGTTGCATTTTTGTTGGATTTTCTGTTATTGTTATTTTTCCATGGAAAACAATATCATTATATAAATCGCCATACAATGATGTGTGTAGTTCAATGATGCCATATTTTTTGCTATTGCAATGTGCATGATGTGATAATTCAAATCTAGGTTCAACATCTACGCCATTTTTTCTTAATATATCCATTGCAAATTCTTCCTGTTTAGGGGAAACTAAAATATCAACATCACCGGACATTCTACTATCAGGGTAGGCATAAAGATGAGATAGAGACTCACCTTTTAATATACAATGCTCTATATCATTGGCATTAAAATCATTCAACAATTCGTGTATATTATGTAATTTTTGGACATTTTTCATAATATTTAAGAGAACTGCATTATTCCATGCTTGATATTGTGCATCATCAATTTGAATTTTGCCACTTAAATATAGACTTTTAATGGACAGAAATACAACAGGCCAAATGTTTTGTTGTACGGACAATGCATAGATTTCCTGTAAATCCAAAGCATCTGTGATTATAGGGGTTTCTCCCTTTGCGCCGCATGCAAAAAGATAGAAAAGATTTTTTATATTTTTATCCATAGCTTCACAACTTTCATATATTATATTAAGCAATATTTATATATTATGATATATTTTCTTGTTTTTCTTGTTTTTCAATTTTTGTAAGTTGCAAAACTCGCTCCATAAATGGAGTAATATGCGAGGCAATATCGTCTAACAAATCGCAGTCGCAGGATAAATTTTTCTTCAATTCCTGTATTTCGTCTGGTAGGCTGTGATCGTCGGACACGGGAGGTTCAACGAAAATTTTATCATTTTTAGTTGCTTTTTGCGAGGTTTTATCGAGCAAAAGTTCTTCATACATTTTTTCACCAGGACGAAGTCCCGTAAACACTATTTTAATGTCTACATCTGGCTCGAATCCTGATAGGCGAATTAAATCCTTTGCTAAATCTACTATTTTAACTGGTTTGCCCATATCCAGAATAAATATTTCCCCACCCTCTGCAAGCTCACCAGCTTGTAGAACAAGCTGTGCCGCCTCTGGGATAGTCATAAAATATCGAATAATGTCTGGGTGGGTTACCTTAACTGGTCCGCCCTCTGCAATTTGTTTTTGAAATAAAGGAATAACGCTTCCATTACTGCCTAAAACATTACCAAA